>ERZ773090.451-NODE-451-length-22404-cov-5.47416_pt1 | contig 22404 bp, 18 predicted proteins | sample MGYA00580579_ERZ773090 | MGnify/ENA primary metagenome ERZ773090 (study PRJEB29015, sample SAMEA2738014) | human oral metagenome | biome: human oral; feature: human-associated habitat; material: dental | place: China | collected 2132 ... | reverse complement strand
ACGGAGAGATCTCATACTTTTGCTTTAGCAAAAGTAAATGTATCGTAGATACATCGAACTTAGAATTCACAAAAAAAGCAGATATTTTTTCATATCTGCATTTTTATAAAAAATAATTTTCCTATTTATATAACAATACTCCAGCCGTTTCCTAAAATTAAATTTGATATTAGAAAAGCTAGTAAATTAGACAATATTACCATTGGAAATAGTATAAGTATTATCTCAACAAATCCAAAAATAAGGTAATGATCTCCTTTTTCTCCAAAAAAGAGACTGTAAAGATGATATTTAAAGTAGTATGATAGATTTTTTCCTTTACTATAATCTCCATATTTTTTAAAAAACCATATCCAAGCTATCTCTCTAATATAAACCATAAGTCGATATGCCATAGTTACTGATATGATTATTCCAATAACAAATGTATACGAAAGAAAACTGTATTCAAAATACAGACGCATTATTGTTATGTAAATAATCAAAACAATTTCTATTGTAAAAATCCATTTTATATATTTTCTCATTGTAAATTTATTTTCAACTGTAGGTTTTTTTGCCAAAAGAATAAAAATAACTACTAAAACAACTAAAGCTATGGCTTTTACAATTCCCTCTAAAATATACATTAACTTTCAACTCCCTTTAAAATTGACCTATTGTTACTTATAGGATAAATCCGCTTCTATTAATTTCCCATTTTTTGCTTCTTCAGGTATTATTATTTCTTTAACTTCATTAATTTCAGAAAACTTTGCTGTAAATTCTTCATCTAAAGATACGGAAATAACTCTCTGTCCATCTTTAAAATATGCAAATTTAGCTTTTATTTCACATTCTATCGGCAAAAAGGTCTTTTTATCAATTATATATTTTACTTCAACTTTTTCTACCAATAATTTCTTTCTTAATTCTTCAGTTCCTGTTTGAACCGAGTCCAGAATTTTCGAAAAAACTTTATTAACAGAATTCTCGCTTCCGGAGTAAGTAACTTCATAATTTAGGTCATTTTCTGATACCTTCATCTTATTTTGAATAGCATGTAAAAATTCCGTTACAATTTCAAAATTTGCAAGTTTTCTTTTACCATTATATCCTTCTCTAAACTTTTCGTTAGTAGCCCTCTTCCAAGTTTTATTCTTAACGTCTTCTACATAAACAGTGTCATCTGTGATATACAACATACTCTCAATTTTTTGTCCGTTTCTTTCTTCATTACGATTAATTTTTACAATGAATGGATTTGTTATCATTGACATGTCTAATTGTATAATTGAGTGGACATTTTGATCCAGATTTGTAAAATTTTGTATAGTTTCAATTTTTACATTTGTACTTTTTATTGATTTTGTGGCATTACTAATTTTATTAATTAAATCTTCATTTACAGTATTATCTCTATTAAACGAACAACCTACTGCTATAATAAAAAACGAAAAAATAGTTAAAAACACTAGAATTTTTTGTATTATCTTCATATCACACCTCCAAAACAAATGCTAATTACATTTTAATATATCTTTAATAAAATGTAAATATAAGTTTTGAAGCAAAAATGCAGACACTCAGTCTGCATTAAATTATTTTTCTCTATTTTCTTCAATTATTTTGCATTTTTTACTTCATCAGGAATTGCTATTTCTTTAACTTGATTGATGTCGAAATAATTTGCTTTTATATCCATATCAAAGGATATTTCTTTGGTTCCTTGCGAAACCTTAACTGTTGACTTTATTTCACAGTCTGTTGGATAAAATGTCTTTTTATCAATTAGGTATTTTATTTCAAGTTTTTCAATTTCCATATTTTTAAGAATTTTTTCTGAATTTTGTTGAGTTGAAATTATAGCTTTTTTCAAGGATTCTTTAGCTGAATCGTCAATTCCTGAATAAGTAACTTCATAATTTGAGCCCTTTTCTTCTACATTCAAATTCTTTTCAACAGATTTTAAAAGCTCTACCATATTGTCAAATTTAGCAATATTTTTTCTATCTTCAAATGCTTTTCTTAAATTTGCATCTTTAGCAGGTACCCACTGATTGTAAATATTTTTTATATATATCTTTTCTCCCAGCATATACATATTAATATCTCTGCTTTTCCCGCCTGTTTCCACTTTTCCATCTACTTTTACGACAAATGGATCTTCAGTAGCTTCTGCGTCCATTGTAACAGTTGTGACTATACTTTTACCTGAAAGATTAACACTTAATTTGCTTTCCACTTTTGACTTCGAATTCTTTACCGATTTCGAAGATTCGTCAATCTTCTTGACAATTTCTTCATTACTCATCTTACTATTTGATGAACAGCCTACTGCTCCAATAGAAAGAGAACAAAGAGCAAGAGCCATTAATATTCTTTGTAATTTTTTCATAATTAACCTCCTTAGTCAATGTGTAACTATATAGTAATATATTTTTAATTGCCTTTTTATTTCATTTCCGGAGCATTTTTAACTTCATCCGGTATTTTTATCGGTTCAACTTTATTTATATCAGAATAAGTTAATTTTGTTTCTGAATCAAATGATACAGAACCTTGCTCTTGTTTAACAGTAGCTTTTATCTTTATCTCACAATCTACCGGATAAAAGGTAGTTTTATCAATTATATATTTTACTTCATAATTTTCAAGAGTCATATTTTCAAATGACTTTGCCAAAGTAGGTTGAATTGAAAGTGATGCTTTTTCAAGTACTTGTTTAGCTGTTTCGTCCTTTCTGGAATAAGTAACTACATAGTTTGAACCCTCTTCAACTATTGAAATATTTTTTTCTACAGCTTTAATTAATTCAGGAATAGTCGCTAAATTTCCAACATCTTTTTGTTTTCCGAAAACATTTTTGAAATTTCCATCTTTAATTTTATACCATTTTTTATCAAATGATGATTGAAAATACATATCTTCTTCATTAAAATACATATTGTATCCACTGGATTTTTGTCCAACTATAGTAGTCTTTCCTTCTAATTTAACTACAAGTGGTTCTAATGAAATTGTTGATTCAATTTCTGAATTACAAGTTGCTCCTTTTCCAAAAATATCACTTTTTACTTTGCTTTGAACTTTAACTTTTGTGCTTTTTACTGCTTTTGAAGCTTCTAAAATTTTATTTGAAAGTTCTTCAGCTGATATTGTATTTTCTTTTTTTTGATTATTATTTGTATTATTATTATTATTGTTATTATTGTCGTTATCACTTTTTGATGAACAGCCTACTGCTATAAGAGAAACTGAGCAAATAGCAAGAGCCATTAATATTTTTTTTATTTTTTTCATAATAACCCCCTAAATCAATGTGTAAGTATATATTAATATATTTTTTTAAAAAAGTAAAGACTTAAAATATTCAAAAAAAATGCAGATAAACTTTCATTTATCTGCATTAAAATTTCTTTAATTAGCTTTATAGTCTTTTGCATTTTTAACTTCATCAGGAATTACTATTTCCTTAACTTTGTTTATATCAGAATATTTTACTTTCATTTCCATATCAAATGATACAGATTGATTACCTTCTGAAATCTTCATTACTGACTTCATCTCAAATTCTGTTGGATAAAATGTATTTTTATCAACTACGTATTTGATATCAAGCTTTTCTATTTCCATATTCTTAAGGACTTTTTCTGCATCCGGCTGATTTGAAATTATCATTTTCTTCAAGGCTTCTTTAGCCGAATCGTCAACTCCTGAATAAGTAGCTTCATAATTCGAACCCTTTTCTTCTACTTTTACATTTTTTTGCATTATATTTAAAAGCTCTACTACATCATTGAAATTAGCTGAATTTTTACGTTTTTCCAATGTTTTTTTAATATTTTCATCCTTAACATTCATCCACTCTTTAGTATTAATATTTTGAAGATATATATTTCCTTCAGTTATATACATATTCATATCAAAACTTTTTCCAAAAGTTTGTGTTTTTCCGGTAATTTTTACAGTCAACGGTTCTGAAATTGACTCTGCTTCCATTGTTACAGATGTAGCAATATCTTTACCGCCAAGATTAAAAGCTACTTTACTTTCAATATTTGCTTTTGAACTCTTTACTGATTTTGAAGACTCGCTAATCTTCTTAACAATATCTTCATTACTCATCTTTCCATTTGATGAGCAGCCTACTGCTGTAATAGAAAGTGAGCAAATAGCAAGAGCCATTAAAATTCTTTTAATTCTTTTCATTTCAAACCTCCTAAATAAACGCCTACTTATATTTTAATCCCTTTTCAATAAAAAGTAAATACATACAACAAATCACAACAAAATTTGTGTGTAAAATTTATTGTTCATTTATTTCATACACTTTCTTATTAGCCAATGCTTCGTCAATGAGTCTATCCACATCTAAAAGAGATAAACTATTATTTATATCTTCAATCTTTGGCTTTGTTACCGGATGTTTTGGTAAAAACACAGTACAACAGTCCTCAAAAGGTAAGATACTAGTTTCATAAGTGTCTATCGTTCTTGCAATGTCAATGATTTCAGTTTTATCCATTGCAATTAAAGGTCTTAAAATTGAAATTTCAGTAGATTTATCCACAACTGTAATTCCTTGAATAGTTTGACTTGCAACCTGTCCAAGACTTTCTCCTGTAATTAAAGCGTGATAATTTTGTTTAATCGCAAGTTTTTCTGCAATTTTCATCATAAAAATTCTGCCTAGAATAGTAATTTCTTTTTCAGGGCATTTACTTGCAATTTCCTTTTGAATCGGTAAAAGATTTATGCTTGTCATTGTAAATTTTCCAACATAATTTGAAAGTATTTTTGCAAGGTCTTTAACTTTTTCCTCTCCTCTTTCACTTGTAAAGGGATAGGAATGAAAATGTATTGCTCCGATTTCCATACCTCTTTTGCCCATAACAAAACCAGCAACGGGACTGTCAATTCCCCCTGAAAGAAGCAAAAGTCCTCTTCCACTTGAGCCTATTGGAAGCCCACCAAAGCCCTTATATCTCTTTACATAGACATAAACATATTCTTTAACATCTACATAAATTGGCATTTGTGGATTATGAACATCAACCTTTAAAAGATTTCCGAAATTTTTAAGTACAACTCCTCCAAGATCCCTTGAAAGTTCAGGAGATTTTGGAGTAAATTTCTTATCAACTCTATTTACAAAAACTTTAAAAGTCTTTTCTTCATTTATTCCTAAATCACTTACTAAAACTCTTGTCGCCTCTCTTATATTTTCAAGCTTTTTTTCAGTTCTTAAAACTTCACAGATATAAAAAATTCCAAAAACTTTTTTAATTTGTTCAATCATTTCATCAAAAAGCTCTCTATCAGCCTTTATATAGACTTTTCCCTGTTCCTTGTAAAATTCTTCTACTTCAAAATCTGCTATCGCCTTTTTTATCTTTCTTATAATTCTATTTTCAAAATCTTTTCTATTATCGCCCTTTAAAGTCAGCTCTCCAAAGCTGACGCTAATTAAATAATCCATTATCTTCCTCTTTTCATAATCATTCTAATTTCATTTACATACTTTTCTAATTTTTCAATAAAAATGGTAATTTCGTCTTCTGTATTAAACTCGGAAAGAGAAATCCTTACAACTCCGTCATTGTATTTGTTATCAAGACCTATTCCGTCAAAAGTTCTGCTCTTTTTACCCTTACTACAAGCAGAGCCTGTTGAAATATAAATCTTTTCACTCTCCAAGAAATGTAAAAGCACCTCACTTCTGATATTTTCAAAAGCGATTGTTACAATATTTGGAACTCCGTCTTTAGTAGTTAAAAATTTGTGATTTTCAATTTTTGAAATACCTGAAATCAGAATATCTCTTAAATTTTCCAAATGTTTTTTTCTATTCTCAAGATTTTCATACATAAATTCAGTAGCGACCTTTAAACCCATTATTCCAGCCACATTTTCCGTTCCAGATCTAAAGTCTTTTTCCTGACCTCCACCCAAAACAAAAGGTCTTAAATTTATATTTTTACTTACATAGATTGCTCCAATCCCCTTTTGAGCATGAATTTTATGTCCACTCAAAGTTAAAATATCAATCTTGGATTTTTTTACATCAATATTAACCTTGCCAAAAGCCTGTGCAGAGTCAACATGAAAAATACATTTCTTATTCTTCTCCTTAATAGCTTTTCCAATGCTTTCAACATTTTGAATAATACCAAGCTCATTATGAACATAGGCTATTGAAACTATTTCAGTATTTTCATCTACGAGATTTTTTACACTCTCAATGTCGATATAGCCTAATTCATCCAATTTTAAAAATCTAATCTCTTTTTTCTCTTTTAAAAATTTATAGACATTAAAAACGGAGGAGTGTTCAATCTCCGTTGAAACTACATTTTTCCCCTTTGCAGTTGAAATCGCTCCAAAAATTGCAGTATTATTACCCTCTGTTGCGCAGGAATTAAAAAACACCTCTTCAGCCTTGCAATTTATATATTTTGCTATAACCTCTCTACAAGAATTTATATCTTTAGAAACGGAATATCCAAAATCATAAAGAGATGATGGATTTCCATAATTTTCTCTTAAATATTTGACCATAATATCTATAACTTCATCACGAACTTTTGTAGTCGCGGCATTATCTAAATAAATCATAAAAACTCCTTAAAAACTCTTTTCACTAACAATATTTTAATATAAAATCAAGAAATAAGCAATAAAATAATTATAAAGTTATAATATTAAAGAAAAACTGTTTGGATTTAATAAATTAAACTATTGCTTTTTGAGAGATTTGTGTTATGATATAAATATAGGATAATAGTTTGATGATTATTTACTTTTAACGTCTAGCTGTAGAACAAAGATTATTCCTTTATGCGTCATTTCGACCGAAACGGAACGTAGTGAAGTGAAGTGGAGAAATCTCATACTTTTGATTGTAAACAATCAAAAGTAAATGTATCGTAGATACATTTAATATGCAAATTTCGTACTAAATTAGTCTTTAGGTGATTTACAAATTTTATCTAATTGTTTTATTTCTAAGTCCTTTACAGGACTTACTATTATTTGTAAACAAATAATAGTGTGAGATCTCTCCACTCCGTTACACTACGGTCGAGATGACGTGTTAGGAAATATCTCTTTACAAACTGCTATAACGTGAATTATTTTTATTTAAACTCACAAAAACCTTAGATAAATACTTAAAGGAAAATAAAAACGAATAAATTTATTAATTGAAAATTAGAGGAATAAAAAATGAAAAGAATGAGTACAGGAGATTTATACAAATCATTTTTAGTTGTATTGTTTTCCGGTTTTATAATTGCATTTTTAAATTTACTAAATGTGAATAAATTTTATATTACTATTATAGCTGTAACTTGTATTTGTATAAGTTCCTACTTAGTATTTTTTACCAAAATAGGAAAATTTAAAATATTTAGAAATAAATATTTTGAAAAATACTATGAAAATTATATTATATCCGGAAGGCTCTTGATTTTAGGGATTATATTTTTCGTTGTATATATCAAAAATACAAATGGATTTTCTCTATTAGGAGTAATTTTTATACTGATAGGTTTAATCTTTCCTTATTTTTCAAGAAAAAATTGGGATAATAATCGGAAGTAAATAATTTAATAAGTGCCCGAAAGGTCACTTTTTTATAAAAGACTATATAAAAAGCGACTACTTTTTGTAATCGCTTAAATACTATTTATTAAAAAGGATGATAAAATACAGCGCTATCCTCCAAATGAATAGCTCCTTGAGATTTATAAAAATCATATGCCGAAGAATTTGTTAAAGTTGTAAAAAATGCTCCGGAAACTCCCAATTTTTTCAATTCTCTTATAGCATCACCATATAACGCTTTTGCTATTCCCTGTTTTTGAAAAATCGGATCAACGAACAGTTCATCAATATAATATGTTTTCCCATCATTAAAAGTTTGTACATGTCCTAATATGGCTCCAACCGGAACACCTTCTTTTATGGCAATAAGCCCATAAAAATGTGGAAAATCAAAAATATTGGTTAAAGAAATTCTAACACTTTCATCTGTCCATCTTTGATTCCACTCACTCTCATTAAATGCTTTTTTAAAACTCGGAATAAGTTTCTCTAAATCTTCTTTTAGAACTTTTTTTATTTCCATATGCTACCTCTTTTTATTGATATTCTATATCGTTTTTATAATTATAACATTTCTTTTTAAGTTTTTCAATAAAATTTTAAGTATAAAATAAAACCGTCTTCTCAATAAAAGCTACTATTTACCTGCTTTAATGAATCATAAAATTCTAAAAAACTCATTACATAAAAAAGTGGCTACATCGTAACCACTTTTTAAATTATCTTCTCCTATTTATTTCTTCTCTTTTTATCTACAGCCACTACTATTCCTAAAGAACCAATCGCAACTACAACAAATCCTAAAACATTTGAATCAAGATTTGTCTTTACAAGTCCTTTTTTATTTTTAGGAGTTTTTTGACCCGGTTTGCCCGGTTGACCCGGTTCACCCGGTTGTCCAGGTTTACCCGGTTGTCCAGGTTTACCCGGTTCACCCGGTTTTTGTGGATCCGGTTTTGGTTTTTCCGGTTCTTCATTGACTTTACCATAATCAACTGCATAACCTGAGAAGTGAGTTGTTGTAAATGTTACATTTTTATCGTCTTGTTTAAATTCGATATTTTCAAGTTCACCCTTGTCATTTACAAAGTAAATAGCTTTTGCTGTCTTTCCTTCAGCTTTTACTATTGAAACATTGTATTCTCCCTTAGGAACGTCAACTCTCTTACCATTTTTATCAAGGAAGTAAATGTCGTATAAATCCGCTTCGGAATCTTTTAACTTATCAACTGAATTTTTATCTTTAACATCAGCAACTAAAGTCCAATCTTCTTTTAAATCATAACTTGAAACTGTAACTTTTTTATCTTTATCTGTTAATGTTACTAACTTCTTGATATTTACAATCTCTTTAACTTTATCATTCTTAACTGTAATGTCAAATGAATCCCTGTCAACTTTGTAACCTTCCGGAACTTCTATAGTAACTTTGTATTTTCCGTTCGGAATATCTCCGTGGAATACTTTTTTGTTAAACTTACTTTGTGTAAGATCAAATTTTTCTTTTGACTCAATATTTTCAAGAGTTACTTTTATTCCGTCAGGAAGTTTATCCAAACCTTCAAAAGCGATATTTACAACATCATTTATAGTTTCTCGTGCCTTAAAGATTACTCTCTTCGGTTTATTTTCTTCAACTGTAAATTTAATTGTTTTTGTTTCAAATTTTAAAGAATCATCACTTGTTTTTATTTCAACAGTATATTCTCCAACAGGTAGAACAGTCATTAAATCTCTGTGGAAATTAACTCCTGTAAGTTTCCCGTTATCGTCCTTTATTGGAGATTCATATACTTTAGTGTAAGTTTTCAAATTATCTCTGTTAATTTCTTTTCCGTCTTTATCTTTGATTACATAAGTTGCACCTGCTCCCATATAGTTTTCAGGATAATCATTTATCTGTAATCTGATATTAACTTCTCCATGTCCTGCTTCAATCTTTTCTTCCTTTTGTTTTGTTTCAAAGACAAGATCTGTTGTTTTATCTTTTTCAGCAGTAACATCTTTTTGTTGTTCTTTTAACGGTTCATAGATTTCCGGAATTTGGTGAATATAGAAAGAATATTTTCCTGGAGCCATATTTAATAACTCATTAGAATATCTATAATTTCTCATTGGATTCCAATTTGTTCCGTCATTAACATAAACATCTTCTCTCCAATTGATTTCAATCGGGAACATATTTAAGTTTTCTGAACCTTCTATATGTTTTCCTTCAAAGTCTTTATAGTTTGTTACTTTGAATATCGGTTTAACATTTGCTCCCAAATCTTTCGGTTTTATTTGAGGTGCAGAATATTCAGAGCCGTCTAAATTAAGTGATGCAATATTTCCTGCGTGGTCAAAAGTGTGAATATAGATATTTTTATGTTCTACATCTGCCGGAATTTCAAAAGTTCCATCCTCTTTAGCTGTTATCCACTTTGTTTCACCGTTTTTATCAATATATCTTAAAACAGTTTCTTCAACACCGCTTAAATTATCTGTGATTTCAGGTTTATAAATATTTCCTTCAACCTTAGGCTTAGCAATTTTTGGAGCGGTATTGTCGATTTTTACATCAAATTCCATTTTTTGTTCATTTTCAACAGCAGCTCCCGCCACTTCAGAGTTTGCAGTTACTACATATTTGTACGTACCTTCAGGAAGAGATTTTCCGTTTGATGTTCCATCCCAGTAAGTTTGTTCTATAAGATTGGATCTTGAAGCGCCATCACTGTAATTATTACTATTTTTATAAGCATAACCTGAACCGCTTTGGTAAACAAGATTCCCGTCTTTATCATAAACCTTAGCTGTAATATATTGTGAATTCCTAAAGAACATACCTTTGAATGCCACAAAGTCTTTGTTATTATCTCCATTTGGAGAAATTGCCAAATTATTTTTTGAAAATTCAAACTTACCTGCATCAAAGCCTAGAGGAATTTCACCTTTATTTCCAACAAAATTATATCTTACTCCCTTATTATCTGTCCATTGTTTTCCTCTTGCATAAGGATTATTTTCGACAGTTACAAGAGATGTGAAGTTTGGTGTAAAGGAACCGTTTTGTTTCATATACATTGGAAGTTCTTTACTAAGATCAAAGTCATAAACAGATTTTTCCCAAAGTGGTACATTTGCCCATTTTCCTTTAAATCCACTAAATGCCATACTAACTTCTTTTGTATTATCTTTCGCATCTTCAAAGAATACAAAACCTTCCAAGAAATAACCATTAGGCATTTGTTTGCTTAATTCAGCGTCAAATTTACTTGCATCAACAGTTATTTTAACATCTACTGAACCCTTAGCAGGTACAGTTATTTCTTTTCCTTGAATTGTTTCTAAAGTTTTTGTCTTTAAAGCAAATTTTCCCTTTTCAGTTTCATCAGTACCTAAAACTGTTTTATATTTTAAAGTTTTTGCTTCATTTCCAATATTTACAACTTTTAAGTTAATTTCAAATTTACTGTCAATATCATTTAACCAAGTTTTTGGATTATTATTACTGTCAAGCACATAAATATCGCTACTTGTAGCTTTTTCAACATTTATAGCACCGGCACCCTGTTTTCTAGGAGAAACATAATTTTCTGTTCCCTTTTCCTTAACAGGATCTGCTGTACTCATAATCAACGCTTTTATAATGTCGTATTCTTGTTCTCCCTTAATTTCAGAATGTCTTTTATTTAAACTTTCTCTTATAAGAGCTACAGCACCTGCAATATGAGGAGTTGCCATTGAAGTACCGCTCATAGTTGTGTATTTATTATTATTTATTGAAGAATAAATAAGTCCGCCCGGAGCTGTTATATCAGGTTTGAAAGTTCCGTCAGATGCCCAACCGTAAGATGAAAAGTCAGTTAACTGTCCACCATTTGCATAAGGAATCGCACTTAATTGTTTTGTAAACTTTACCTTTTTATCTTTATTTTCAATAATTTTTTTACCTGCAGAGTTTCCTATAAATACAGATGGAATTTTAACATCTTTTGTTTGATCTCCAAATGCCATATTTATAATTTCTTCTCCACCTTGTTCGTGGTTGTAGATTATAACACCTTTTGCACCTTTTTTACCGGCTAAAATAATCTTATCGGCAAAAGTCTTTCCGCCTCTTTTTACTAAGACCACTTTATCTTTAACTTCTTTTCCGTTATAGTCGGATTCTTCATTTCCAAGACCCGCTTCAACTACATCATAACTTTGTTCTTTTTTATCTGCATCTATAAATTGTTTAGCGGGGTCAGGATCTCCCTCATCATCATAACCTTGGAAATAATCTCCTGATTTTAATACACCACTAACTCCTTCAATGCTGATTGTTCTAACTCTTTCAACATCAGTATACATAGCTGCAACAGTCAAAGCATCTTTTGCAACACCCGGACTTCCAACTGTACCATAGTCCGGATTTGTAACAGGAGGTTTATCACTAAACGCACCGAAATGACCGTCATTACCGGCTGCGATAGCTACGATAACGCCCATCTTTCTCGCATAAGCTATAGCTTTTTCCATAGCTCTACCAACAGATGCGATAGAGCCGTTAGGAGCACCCAAACTCAAGTTTATACTGTCTGCACCAAGTTTTACAGAGTCTTCAACAGCCTTTGCATAAATATGAGTATATGTTGATTGTCCTTGGAAAACCCCCATAAAAATAAGTTGTGCTTCAGGAGCAGTTCCTATGATTTTTTCTTTTTTAGTTGTTCCGTCTTCTTTGTTAAATTCAGCTTCCATTTTAGGATTACCTACTGAAATACCGGAAACATGCATTCCGTGAGATTCTTCTCTCATTTCTTCTTTTACATTCTTTCCGTTTGTGCTGTAATTATGAGCGTAAACAACTTTGTCAGTTCTCCAGCTACCATAACTAATTCCGGCTTCATTCATCTTTTGATTCATTGAAGCCTCAGTTGGAAATTTTCCTTTTGAAACATCAGAAACTCTTAGGATATCATGATTTACATCAACACCTGTATCCAATACGGCTACAACTCTACCTTGTCCGTTATACTTCTTTCTAAGTTCGTCTGTAACTTTCATTAGATTGTTTGAATCTAAGCTTCTTTTCTTTCTTTTGGCATTGAATTCCTTTTCGGATTCTTTAACTGTAGGTTTTGAAAATTCATTTGAAACTTCAATGGATTCAACAGAAGCCATTTTTGAAATTTTCTCAATGTTTTTAACCTTAGTTTTTAAAGCAATTCCGGCAAATAATAAGTCATATTCATAATATGTTTCATAACTTATATCAGCTTTGTCAAGTTCAGCTTTAAAAGAATTGATTAAAGCCTTACTTTTAGCTTCTCTAGCCTTTTTTCCTTCTGCAGTTTTCAAACTGGAAAAGTCTGCTTTAGAATCCTCTTTCAAAACTACAATATAAGTTTTTTCCTCATTTTCGTCGGCTTTAATCTTATTTGCAGTTTTTGTAATTTTTGGAGCTGTATTAACTTTTTCATTAGCAAAAGCAACACTTGTGCTACCTAATAATAATGAAAACGTTAATAACAGAGTCAAAAACCTTTTTCTCATAGAAAAACCCTCCTTAAATATAAAAATAAATAAACCTATGCAGTATAAAGAATACTACTTTATCAGTATAACATATTTATTTTGTTTTGTATATACCGTTTAAAGTAATATTTTTTAAAAAATGATAATTTTGTGGTTAATTTTGTAAAAATTAAAAAATTTTTTAAAAAGCAATAAAAAATTAGGGAGTATTTTTTAAAATTTACTCCCCTTCCTTAGTTACTAAAACTAATTTTTTAATAAGACATTGATATCTACAAATATACAACATAATCAGCTATTGAATTTAAAAATTCTTGATCATGCGAAACAATAAATATTATTTTCTCATTGCTCTTGCATTCATTGATTAAGTGAGATATATTCATCATATTGTAATAATCCATTCCACTTGTTGGTTCATCAAAAAACAAGAGTTTGGAATTTTTATACAATACGGATGCTATTGCTACCCTTTGCTTTTGTCCACCTGACAAACTCATTGGATGACAGTCTTTTAATTCATACAAGTCAAGTTTTTTTAGAATATCTTCAACATAACTAATCTCAACATTTTTTATACCAAGACTTACTTCACTCATGACAGAATCCGTAAAAAGCTGATGATTAACATCTTGCATTACAAGTGATGATATTTTAATCCTATCTGTTTTCGAAAGTCTTTTACCATCTAAATAGATTTCATCTTTAGATTTTCGTTCGCAACCTATAAGACAACGTAGCAATGTGGATTTTCCGAGCCCATTTGTTCCTACTATGCCATAAATTTTACCCATTTCAAATGAGATATTTTTCAAAAGCAACTTGTTATCTACACCATTAAACTTAAATTCAATATTTTTCACATTGAAATTCCCACTATTTTTAATTTCAGGTACTGTAAGTTTTGTTTTAATCTTATCTCTTAAACCTAATTCATTAAGTTTCTTTGTGGAAAATTTCATAAAATCTATTTTAGTATACTCACTTTGTATTTCACCATCCTTAATTAAAAAAATCTTATCTATAATATCCATAAGGTAAAATATTCTATGTTCTGAAATTATAAGAGTTTTTCCTTTATCTTTAAGTTGTACAAGCATTTCTTTTATAACTTTAATATTTTCTTCATCAAGATTTGATGACGGCTCGTCTAAAACAATTATTTCAGTCCCGGATATATAACTGGCAGCAATACATAAAATCTGTTTTTCTCCACCCGATAATTTAAAAATATCTCTATTCAAAAGATGCTCTATGGGAAACAAATTCAGCATTTCAGTTAATCTTTTATCCATTTCATATCTTGAAAGTCCTATGTTTTCCAAATAAAAAAGCAACTCCAGAGTAGTATTCACATTAAAAAAATGAGTCTTCGGATTTTGAAAAACACTTGATACAAGCATTGATATTTCATAGAGTTTAAGGTTTTTTATATATTTATTCCTTATTCTAATACTTCCATCTATAGAGGCCCCATCATATCTTACAGCCAATCCATTGATAGAATTTATAATTGAAGATTTTCCACTTCCGCTTTTTCCAGTCAGTAATATACATTCACCTTTTTTTATATTTAAAGAAATATTTTTTAATACTTTTTTATTATTTCCGTAAGATAGAGATAAATTTTCGATTTCTACCATAAAATCCCTCCTATAACCATCATCAGTACCAAAAGTACATATCCAAAATCAACTATTTTCATTTTGACTGATATATATCTTGTTTTTTTTACAGGATTTTCAATACATTTTGTCTCTGCAGCCTTTGCAATGTCATCAGAAATGTTAGATGATATGACGAGTAAAGGTACCATTACATACTCAATATACGAAATAGGATTTTTTAATGTAATTCCTCTTATCTTCATAGCGAGCTTTATATTATGACTTTCCTCTCTAAATGACGGAAAAAATCTAAAAATTACAGCAATTGGTATGGAAATACTATGAGGTAATTTAATTTTATCCATTGAAGATATTATACTTCCTACATCTGATGTTTTTACAAAAAAACTACCGGAACTAAATGGAAGATAAAACATCCTGCATACGGCAAACAACATAAAAAATATCATTAAAATTATATTCATATTTCTAATTACCTCAAGACTAGGTATTATCAAAGAAAACATACCAAAAAACAATATATTTTTCAATGCTTCTTTTTTAAATCCATTCTTATAAAAAAGGAATGAAATGAGAAGTATAATAGCCCATTCAAAATAGATATTTACCTTATGAAATACGGCAAAACCAAGTAAAAAAGTTACCATAAGTTTACTAATCGGATTCGGATTATATGGATTATCCAAAAAAACAGGCATTATATAATACCTGCTTTTTCAAAATGCTTTTTCAAAAATACTTTCCCGATATAAGCACCGATAATTCCACCGACAATTGCCCCGATATATACAAATATCATATTTCGGAAATTTAAAAGAGCAATAAGTTTCATTATATAATCATGTCCCATTCCCCTTGTTTCAGCCACTTCAATAACCTTATCTTTAGCCAATAATATTTGCATAAGAAATCCACAAATCCAAGTGTTGAATATGGTAAATGAAAGCATATTGTATTTGAAAGATTTGTATCCACCTATTTTTCTTACAAATTCAGCAATCACCATACTTATTACTGCATGTATTAATATTATATATGTGTTTCCCATTGCAATAACGATAAAACTACAAATTAAACCAAGTATAAATAATCCCCATGGTTTTTGAACTTTTGCCATAAAAAGCATAATAACTATGCCTGTTATAATACCTGCCACAGCAGGATATGCTAGGTATAAAATCGGTACCATGCCAATCATTCCTGAAAGAAACATAAGTACAAAATATATTACCGTAAATACACCTATTGTAACTAAATCCTTGATTTTCAATTTTTCCATTTCCATAATATCCTCCTATAAGTTTTTACTGAATATTTGCTTTTTCAAGCATTGCCTTATAAAATTCTGAGCTTTTACAAAGTTCGCTGTCTGTCCCTACTGCTTCTATTTTTCCGGCATTTAGCAAAACAATTTTATCTGCATTTCTTATTGTTCTAAGTCTATGGGCAATTACTATAACTGTTTTTTCTTTTATAAGTTCAGACAGTGCTTCCTGAATAAGACTTTCATTTTCGACATCGAGAGATGCTGTAGCTTCATCAAGCAGTATAATCGGTGCATCTTTCAAAATAGCCCTTGCTATTGATATTCTCTGTCTTTCTCCACCGGAAAGTCTTTGTCCGTTTTCTCCTATTATAGTATCTATTCCATTCAGCATCTTATTTATAAAATCATCACATCTTGCTATTTTAGCTGCCCTTGTTATTTCCTCATCTGTAGCATTCTTTTTCCCGATTTTAATATTATCTTTTATGCTTGTATTAAAGAGGATAACATCTTGAAATACTATGGAAAAATTTTTAAGTAAAGTTTCCGGATCAACCTCACTTATGTCTTTTCCACCTATCAAAATTTTTCCTCTATCTATATCCCAAAATCTTGCAGCAAGCTTTGCAACTGTTGTTTTTCCACTTCTGCTTGAACCGATTAAGGCTGTGATTTCACCTTGCTTTGCGATAAAACTAACCCCATTTATTACAGAATAATTATCATATCCAAAATAAACATCTTTAAATTCAATGTCATAATTTGTAATTTCCATATTCTTTTTGCCCTCTTGAATAGGCATAGTTTTTATTTCCTTTATTCTTCCAACCACAGCATCAAGCATAACTATCATGGACATAAAAGTAATTATTCCCTCTATTGGTAGATAAATACTTGTTGTCATCATTAAAAATGCAATATAAACCAATATATTTATCTCCCCTGCAATAAGCATATTTACACCAACAACAGCAACACTTATAATACCAAGCTTTAATATTGCAGTCGCTATTCCTGTAAGTGTTCCTGCAACAATTTCACCTTTAGTTTTTTGTTTTGTAGACATATTTAATTTTTTAAAAAAATCTTTTAGCATTTGTTCTTCTAAATTATAAGATTTTATTTGCTCTATCTGCTCAATCTTTTCCTGCAAATCATCAAAAACCTTGCGATTATCATCTATCCAGTTTTGTACTACTTTTTTCTGACTTTTCTTTGATAAAAATATTATTAGAAGTGAAATCGGAATCACCCACAATGCTGCAAAAGCCAATTTTGGATTATAGATAATAAGCATTAAAGCAATAACACCTGTAGAAATAGTGGTTGCATATATATGAGGAACGGCATGTGAAAATATAGTTTCATATAAGTTCATATCATTCATCATTGTTTCTGCAAGATCTGCTAAATCTCTTTTTCCAAAATAAGAAAGAGGCAGTTTTTTTAATCTTTCTGCTAAATCAATCCTTGAATTTGCACTCTCGTTATATACATTTGTGTAAAGTCTTACATAATCCCACCTTGCAACTAAAAACATTAATATCATCATTACTATAATTAATATAAGATAATGAAATAGCGTAAAATTATAACTTCCAATGCCCTTCAAAACGCCTATATACTGAAATAAAAACATAAAGGCAATCATTGGTGCAAATAATTTTGTTAAATTAACAAAGGTATGTGAGATGATTGCTTTTTTTAAATTAATCGCTCCTTTTTCAGACATAGCATATCGTTTTATAAAATAAGAAACCATATCTTAACCTCCTATCTTCCAATTTACAGATTTTTGATATTCATCCCAAAGCTTTTTATAATGCCCATTCATATTTATCAAATCTGAGTGCTTACCTTCTTCTACAATTCTACCTTTATCTATAACAAGTATCTTATCTGCATCTACTACAGTAGATAATCTGTGGGCAATCATTAGCGTTGTCTTGTTTTTTGATAACTTTTTAAAAGACTCCTGAATTAGATGTTCATTTTCAGGGTCTGCAAAAGCTGTAGCTTCATCTAAAATAATAATATCCGCATCTTTGAGAAAAGCTCTTGCTATAGAGAGTCTTTGAGCTTCACCACCTGAAAAATATGTGCCTCTCGTTCCGTAAACAGTATCAAGTCCATTTTTCAAACCTTTAATTATCTCTTTACAGCCTGAATTAATCAAAGCATTATCTATTTCTTCATCTGTTGCGTCGGGTTTTGCAATTAGAAGATTCTCTCTTAAACTCATCTTAAACAGTTTGGAATTTTGAAAAACAAAGGCTATTTTTTTCATCAAATCCTCTTTTTCAAAATCTTTTATATTAATCCCACCAATTAAAATTTCACCTGATTTAATATCATAAAATCTAGCAGCAAGCCTTGCTATAGTTGTTTTACCACTGCCCGACATTCCAACTAAAGCAACTTGTTCTCCTCTTTTTACTTTAAAAGAAATATTATCCAAGACATTTTCTTCACCATAAGAAAAACTTACATTTTTAAACTCAATTCCCACATCAGAGCTTGTCTTATCTCCATAAATAAAATCATCATATTCAAGTATATTTTCAATTTTGTCCAGAGCAAGCTCCGCAAAATAACTAAATTGTTTAATTGTCGCCGTTCTCATAATAAAAACGGCAAATATCGGTCCTATCAGAAAATAAATAACAGAATTTGCAACCACATTAGCTAAGTTACCATTAAATTTTATTAACAATAAAGCTACAGGCACTAAGAAAAATGCTGTCGATGTAGAAATAGTCCCAAACCATGACATTTTATTCGTGTAACTCATAGTAAGCTTGAGCACAAGATCTTTTATTTTGATAATTAACGAATATAACTTATCAAAACTTTCAATACTTTGTGCGAATGTTTTTACCACCGGAATTCCCCTGACATATTCTACGGTCTGAGAAGATAAATCGGAAAGATCTTCGTAATATTCTTCTTTCATTTTCTTTGTTTCGGATGTCATCATTGATGACATTAATATCATGCCAATAATTATCGGCACCATACTTACAAGCCCCAATTTCCAATCAAACATAAAGAAAAATACAAACAGAACTATCGGTGATATAACTGTCATTGCCATATCAGGAAGTTGATGTGCTAAGAAAGAATGTGTTTCAGAAGCTCCGGATATGATTACTTTTCTTATTCTTCCACTTTCTTTATCATCAAAATATCCAAGTGGTTTATTAATTAGTTTTTTTACCGAGCTCTTAATAATATTATCTTCTACTTCAAACGCAAAAACATGGGATAAAATGAGACCTATAAGGTATATAAATAAACCTAATCCCGCAAATGTCGCCGCATAAATTGAATTTTCCCTCACATAGACAAAATCTACCGTTTCATTTAAAATTAAACTATTTATAATCCTATGAATAAAAACCATAGGCATCAAGACCATAATACCTGAAATTGCAGACATAATCATAGCAATATAAAACAAAATACTTTTCCTACCGGCATAAGGCATTAGTCTTTTTAGTATTGATTTTTTCTTATTCTTCAATGAATAATTCCTCCTTTTCTTTAAATTTAACAGGTTTTATAAATATCCTGTTTGGACTGACTATAAAAATTGGTATTTTAAAAATTTTTAACATTATATAACTCTTTGATTGTTTTTATCTTATATTTATTATATAATAAATGAGAGATTCAATCAATTAAGCATAGTTAACTATGTCTATTTGGAATAATGTCTATTTGGGATAAAAATTACAATGGAGGTATATATGAGCGACTTTTACAACTTTGTTAAAAACTTTTTTTCTACAAATGAATGTACTGATAATACAAAATACTCCTCTGCAGGACATACATTCTGTTTCAATACAGACGATGCGGAAGGCATATATTGGTTTTATGAAGGTAAAAATTTTACAATTGATATTCACGATGTTTTCATAAAAAAAGAAATTATCCACACAAGTTTTGCCGGTTTGGATAATTTCTATTCCCTTTACTCATCTTATTTAGTTACAGCAAATGGAGAAAGTTTTAATCCTTATCAAAATCTTTCTTCAAACTCACTCTATGTTATAAATACAAAAAATTCTAAAAACTATAGATTTATACTACATAAAAACTCTCCCTATCTAGGAATAGGTATAAATTTCAACCAATCTATGATAGAAGAGTGTCTATCCTCATACAAAAATAAAGTTTGTAACTATGAAAATTTATTTTTCAACACTAACACAATTATAAACAAACCTTTGGAAAGAATTGCAAAAGATATACTAAATTGTAAGATGATATCTCCTGCTGCTGAAATCTTTTTTGAATCAAAGGCAAAGGAGTGGCTTAGTATAACAATAGACGCATTTTTAAATAAGTACAACAATTCAATATCCGTCGCCGATGATGAAGCTTTAAAAATTGTTGCTAATTATATAGACGATCATTATGCAACTTCAATTTCACAAAAAACTTTAGAAAAAATATCTACTATGAGCGGTACAAAACTTAAAAAATTATTTAAACAAAAATATCAATGTACAATTACCGAATACACTCAAAGACGCCGAATGAATATGGCAGAAGTTCTTCTATTGAACTCCTCCCTTAAAATTCAGGATATTGCTGAAGCAGTAGGGTATTCTTCTCATAGTAAATTCAGTACTTGTTTCAAAAAATACAAAGGGATGTATCCAAAAGATATAAAAAAATATAATTCTAAAAAAACTTCCCTTTGATTGTGTATGTACCAAAAAAATTTTATAATTTCATTGGGTAGATACTTGGGAACCTTGTTGCTTTGCAATAATTATATCAAATGATACAATGACTTGAAAATTTCATACTTTTGCTTTAGCAAAAGTAAATGTATCGTAGATACATCATAATACTGAATTTCCCTATTTTTTATCAAAGCAAAATAGACTGTAAAAGTTATTTTAAGAATTATGGGGCTTTATGAGATTTCTCCACTACATTCCGCTATGCTACATTTCGGTCGAAATGACGTGTTGAGAGAATTTCTATGCAAAGTGCTATGACGTGAAACATTTTGTTTTATAAAAATTAATAAACAAATATTGAAGTTTATTTACCATTCACGTTAAGCTACAAAACAAGGATAGCTCTCTTATACGTCATTTCGACTGGAGCGTAAGCGTAATGGAGAAATCTCATACTTTTGCTTTAGCAAAAGTAAATGTATCGTAGATACATAACAACAACTTCCCCATAAAAAAATCAACGGATTTCCGTTGATTTTTTCACTATTTTAATCTTATATATTTTGTAGCTCTGCCTATTCCCTCTCTTTGGATTTCTCCTTCATCTACCAATTTTCTTAAAGAACCCTCAATAGAACTTAAACTTAGAGTTGGGCAAAGCTCTATAATGTCCTGCTTTGTAAATCTTCCCATTTTCTGTGAAATTGCCTTTCTTACAAGCTCTATTGCAGGAAGCTTTTCTTCCACAATAGAAAATCTATCTTCAAAATCTTTATATCCTGCAAGAATAATACCTAATAAATATTTCATAAATGGTAAAATATCCTCATTTTCTTCATGCCAATTCAATCCTGATTTTTGAAGTGATCCGTAATAAGCCGATTTATCCTTTGCAATTAAAGCCTCCAAAGATATATATTTACCTACATAAAAACCACTCCTATAAAGTAAAAGTGTTGTAAGTAATCTGCTCAATCTGCCATTTCCGTCATTAAATGGATGAATACATAAAAAATTGTGAATAAAATAAGGGATTACAAGAAGTGGATCTATCTCGAAATTTCCAATAACCTTATTGTATTCATTACATATATTTTCTAAAGCCTCAGGTGTTTCAAAAGGCGAAAGCGGTGTAAATAAAATTTCTGATTTCTTATTTGGATAATTTATAGTAATATAATTTTGAATATTTTTAGTCTTTCCGGCAAATGGATTATCCATATATCTGAACATCATTTTATGCATTTGTAAAATATAATTCTTTGAAATTGAAATTACATCAAAATTCTCGTGAATAAGATTAAGAACATCTCTATACCCTACAATTTCTTCTTCATTTCTATTTCTTGGAGTCGTCTTTTCTTCAACTAACTTTTTAAGTCTTGCACTTGTCGTAACAATTCCTTCAATCTCATTTGAAGCCTCTGTACTTTGAATTTTTGCAACTTCAATAAGTTTATTTAATTCTTCAGGTCTTTGTTTTAAATATAATTCCTGTTTTCCTTTATATTTATAAATTGATGTGACTAAAGATAAAATTTGCGAATCCCATTTTTTATCTTTTATTTTGGAATAATTAAAATTTCTCATTGAATTTCTCCTTAAAATAATTTTATCCCTTAAAATATACCATATTTTAAGGGATAAATCAATATTTAAGGGTAAAATTGTTTTTATAAAAGTTAATATACAATTTTCGAAGCTTATTAACTTTTAACGT
>ERZ773090.449-NODE-449-length-22489-cov-19.7462_pt1 | contig 22489 bp, 8 predicted proteins | sample MGYA00580579_ERZ773090 | MGnify/ENA primary metagenome ERZ773090 (study PRJEB29015, sample SAMEA2738014) | human oral metagenome | biome: human oral; feature: human-associated habitat; material: dental | place: China | collected 2132 ... | reverse complement strand
GGCCTCCCGCCCGGCGCCGCGACGCCGTTCGCGTCTGCCGGCCCGGGGGCCTCCCGGCAGGGTACGGCGCCGTCCGACCCCGGATCGCACCGTCCCGACCCGGCGCCACCGGGGGCGTGCGCGGCTGCCCGCGAGCGGGCCTCGCGCCGTTCGCGGGCGGTGAAGACGCGCGCGAAGGACGTGCCCGGTTCGTTCAGCTGCGCGGCGAAGGCCTCGACGTCGACGACGTCGAGGCCCGTGCCGAGGATTCCCACGCCTGGGGTCACCGAGCCTTCGGGTAGAAGCCGTCGGAGCCCAGGCGAGCCGATCCGTCCAGGAGCATGGCCACCTCGTCGGCGTGGGCGCCCCCGCCGGAGAAGCGGCGGTCCTTGATGGGCTCGTACAGGCTGACGCGGCCGAGCATGGCCTCCTCGAGCAGACGCTGCCCGGCCCGGGTCCGCCCAGCCGCCCGGCGCTTCCACTCCTCGACGCGGTCGGCGCCGTGGGCGCGTTCGACGGCGGCCTCGAAGGCTCCGGGGGCGGCCAGCGCCAGGAGCGCCGAGACGTGGCCGAAGCCGAGCGAGGAGATCAGGCCCGCCTTGACGCCCTCGTGCTGGAAGGGGCTGCGCGGCCAGACGAGGAAGGAGTCCTCCTCGAAGACGGGGTCCATGCAGTCCAGCGCCATGTTGCCGGGGATCAGGCCGCTGGCGAAGATCTGGGTCAGGCCCGCCAGCTGGAAGAGAGCGGCGCCGCCCTTGGAATGCCCCGTGAGGGTCTTCTGGGAGACGACGTAGAGCGGGTTGCCTTCGCTGCGGCCCAGCGCCTGGGCGATCAGGGAGTGCAGTTCGGCCTCGTTGGGGTCGTTGGCGTTCGTCGACGTGTCGTGCTTGGAGACGACCGAGATGTCGTCCGCGGAGACTCCCAGGGCCGCGAGGTTGCCCGCCAGGCGCGAGTCCCGTCCGCCGCGGGCGGCGGCCAGCGCTCCCAGGCCGGGGGCCGGGATCGAGGTGTGGGCGCCGTCGGCGAAGGACTGGGCGTAGCCGACCACGGCGAGCACGGGCAGGCCGAGCTCCTCGGCCAGGTCCCCGCGGGCCAGCAGGACGGTGCCTCCGCCCTGGCCCTCGATGAAGCCGCCGCGGCGCAGGTCGCCGGCGCGAGAGTAGAAGCGCTCGGGGATGCCCTTGGCGGCCAGCGCGGCCGTGTCGGCCGTCGCGCTCATGTCGCCGAAGCCGGTCACCGACTCGATGCTGATGTCGTCGATGCCGCCGGCCACCACGAACGAAGCCTTGCCGGCGGCGATCTTGTCGACCGCCTCCTCGACCGAGACCGCGGCGGTCGCGCAGGCGCCGACCGGGTGGATCATCGACCCGTACCCGCCGACGAAGGACTGCATCGTGTGCGCGGCGATGACGTTGGCGAGCGCCTCCTGGAGGAGGTCCTGGGGGCGCTCCCGGCCCCGGAACCGGTCGATGTAGAAGCGGCGCATGGAGGTCATGCCGCCGAAGCCGGTGCCCTGGGTGGAGGCGATCTCGCTGGGGTGGACGGCCTGCAGCAGCTCGCCCGGAGAGAAGCCCGCGCCGACGAAGGCGTCCACGGTCGTCAGCATGTTCCAGATGGCCATGCGGTCGATCGACTCGATCATCGAGGCCGGGAAGCCCCAGTGCGACGGGTCGAAGCCGGTCGGGATCTGCCCGCCCACGGTGCGGGAGAGCGTCGTGCGGCGCGGCACGTACGTCAGGGCGCCGGCCTTGCGGGTGACCGTCCACTCGTCGTCGACGAGGGCGACGGTTGTCGTCTCGGGGTCGGCTTCGGCGTGCGCGCGGGCGGCGGCCTCGTCGGCGACGGTGAAGGTCACGTCCGACTCCAGGCGCACCGGCGCGATGTCGATGGACCCCAGGTCGGCCAGCGGCCCGTCGTCGATGAACGAGCGGATGCCGCAGCGGGCGACGACCTCGTCGCGGTAGCGCTCGTAGACCTCCTCCTCGGGGACGAGCGCGCCGGAGGCGTCGTACCAGCCCGACTTCGGAGTGTCGTGCCAGGTGAGCAGGCCCATCATCCACGCCAGTTCGAGGACGCCCGCGGCGGTCATCTCGACGTCGCCGGAGCGCTGGATGCCCAGCTCGGCGGCGAGCCGCGTGCGCGAGGACCCCCACGGGCCCACCTCGGCCACGCCGACCACGACCACGAGGTCCTCGGGTCGGGCCGTGCCGGAAGCGAAGGCCTCGCGGGGGGCTGCGTGCTCTTCCGGCCCGTCGACGTTCGCCAGGGCGGGCACGGTGCGCGCCTCGGGCGCGGCGTCCACCGCGGGGGCGGGGAAGTCGGGGCGCAGCCGGCGCAGGTCGACCTTGTCCAGGCCGCCGGTGAAGTCGGCGACGACCGGCTCGCGCGCGGCCGCCTCGCGGGCCTCGCCCGCGCACAGGCCGACCAGTTCGGCCGAGATCTCGGAGGTGTCCCACGTGCGCACGCCCGCCGCCTCGACGGCGGCCACGAGCGGGTCGTTGCGTCCCATGAGCCCGGTGCCCCGCACCCAGCCGATGATGGCGTGGGCGATGGACACGCGCCTGCCCCACCGTTCGACGGCCCACTTGTTGACGATGGCGTCGAAGGCCGCCTTGACCTCGCCGTAGGCTCCGTCCCCGCCGAAGGTTCCGCGGTTGGGCGAGCCGGGCAGGACGACGTGCAGGCGGTGGCCGACGTGGGTGTCCTCGCCGATGCGCGAAAGCCCGCCGATGAGCCGTTCGACGCCCCACAGCAGGACGCGGGCCTGGTTCTCGGCGGCCGTCCCGGCCTCCTCGAGCGATCCGGAGACCGGAGGGGCGGCGAAGGGGAAGAGGATGTCGGGGACCATGGCGGGCTTGAGGACGGTCGAGGAGGCTCCGATGGTCGCCCTCTGCTCGGCCCCGACCCATTCGATGAGCGCGTCGATGTCGCGCAGGCTGGCCAGGTTGGCCGGGACGAGCCAGAGTTCGGCGTCGCCCCGGGCGCTCTCCCGGTAGAGCCCGGCGGCCCACGTCAGCCGTGCGGGGTCGACCCGCGAGGACGTGGCGATGACGGTCGCCCCGCCGGCCAGGAGCCTGGCGGCCACCGCGCCGGCGATCGAGCCGGGGGCGGCGCCGGTGATGACCGCGACCTGCCCGGAGAAGGCTCCCGGGGTCGCGTCTGCGGCGGCCCGGGCTATGGCCTCGAGGCGCTCGGCGTGCTCGGGGCGGCGCTTGGCGTGCCAGCGGGCCTGCCGGGCGACTTCCTCCCCGACGCCTTCGAAGTTGCCGTCGACCTCGTATCCGGCGGCGATGCGTGCGACGTCTTCGCGCGCACTCGCCCACCGGTCGTTCAGGCGCACGGCGCGATCGGGGTCGAAGGCCGGCTTGACGAACGACTCCCAGCCGTCGCCGAGCTCGGCCGACACGGCCTCGCGCAGGGCGAGGTCCTCGCCGTCGGGCGTCTCGGCTGCGGGCTGCTCCTTGCCGAGGCGGGCGAGGAGGGTGCGGGCGGATTCGGCGAGCGCGTCGGTCAGGTGGCCGGTGACGGCCTGGAGGGCGGCCGGGTCGACGGTTCCCCCGCTCGAGCCCGCCGAGGGCTTGGCGAGGGCGACGCCGCGGCGGGCCGCGACCTGGGCGACGGCCTCGTCGATCATCGCGTCGAACTTCTTCGACGGGGCGATCGTGGCGAGATCGCCTCCGCGCATCGACTTGCCCTCGCGGCTGCCCAGGACGAGCGCCACGCTGACGTGCGTCGCCCAGCCCGGGCCGAGGCCCCACGCCGAGGAGAGGTAGTCGGCCACGCGGGAGGGCTTGGCGCCCGCCGCGCCCGCGACCTGCCGGAGCTTGCCGGAGATCGCCTCGGTCAGGTACTTGCCGAAGGGCTTGTACCCGTGGGCTCCCGCGACCACTCCGGGCCGCAGCTTGGACAGGGGCGCCTCGGCGGCCCCGTCCATGGAGGCCAGTCCGAATTCGGCCGTCAGGTCCATGAGGATCTGGTTGCGCTTGGAGGAGACGCCGTTGGCCAGGGTCTCCACGGAGTCCGCGTCGGCGATCTGCTCGGGACGGATCTTCGTGTGCAGGGCGAGGAGCGCGTCGAGGGCGTCGCCCGCGGTGAACTCGGCGTCGGGCACGTCCGCCGGGGCCGCCGGGGCCGCCGGTGCGGCCGGGGCTGCGGGCGCAGCCGAGACCGCGGGAGCGGCCGCCGGCTCGGAGGCCGGCTGCGCGGACGGCTCGGCAGCGGCCTCCTCGGAGGCGGCCGCGACGTCCTCGCGGCGCACGCGCGCCGCGTCGCGGGCCACGTTGAGCACGGTGACGTCCGCTCCGGCGGCTGCGACCGTGCGCGCGGCTATGTTCGCCAGGGTCGGCGATTCGGCCAGGCCGATCTCCACCCATTCGGCCACGCCCGCGTCCAGCAGCACCTGCTGGGTCTCGATCCACCGTACCGGGGAGGCGAACTGCCAGGCGAGGAGCTCGATGAGGAGCGTGCGCACCACCCTGTCCCGGTCGGCCGCGAGGTTGCCCTCGAAGTCCTCGACGAGCTCGGCGACGGCTTCGGAGGGCGCGACGTCCAGGATCGAGCGGGCGAAGTCCTCGGTGAGCTCGAAGGGCCGGGCGACGAGGTTCGGGATGTAGCGCCCGACGAGGGCCTCCGGGTCGATCGACTGGGGAAGGAGGTCCTCCAACAGCCCCCGGAAGTCGGGGACGCCTCCGCGCAGGACCCGCGAGTGGAAGGGGACGTCGATGCCGGGGATGAGGATGAAGGACGCCTTGCCCCCGGCCTCGCGGGAACGGCGGTTGGCGTCCTCGGCCAAGGCCTCAAGGCCCGCGACGGTCCCGGCCACGGCGTACTGCTGGCCCTCCAGGTTGAGGTTGACGACTTCCAGGAACTCGCCCGTCCGCTCGGAGATCGACTCGACGTAGCCGACCACGTCGCGCTCGCCGAACTGGTTGGGGCGCAGCGCCCCGAGGCGGTAGTCGGAGCGTCCCTCGGCGTCGCGCGGGACGAGGTTGTGCATGGTCGAGCCGCGCTGGAAGACGATCTCCAGGACGGCTTCCAGGGGGAAGACCTCGGCGTAGGCCGACAGCGCCGTGTACTCCCCGAGCGAATGGCCGGCGAACCGCGCGCCCTTGACCAGGGCGCCCTCGTCGGCCAGGCGCTCGGTCTGCGCCGCGGCGACGGTCGCCAGGGCGACCTGGGTGAACTGGGTGAGGTTGAGCAGGCCTTCGGGGTGGTGGTAGCGCACGCCGTTGGCGACGAGCTCGCGCGGATTGTCGCGCACGACCGCCAGGATCGAGAAGCCGAGCTTCTCGCGGGTGTGGGCGTCGGCCCGCTCCCACGTCCGGCGGGCGGCGGGCGAGACCGCGCGCTCGTCGAGGGCCATGCCCTGGGCCTGGATCCCCTGGCCCGGGTACAGGTAGGCGGTGGACGGCGCGGCGACGGCACCGCTCGCCGTGGCGACCACGACCCCGTCGGCGGTGCACGTGACCTCCAGGGCCAGCCCGCCGCCGCGCACGCGCCCGACCCTCTCGACGCGCACCTCGACCTTCGCCCCGAGGGGGACGATGGCGAACATGCGGTAGGTCCAGCCGAGGATCCGGGTGCCGACGATGGACTGGGTGAGGTATTCGGCGGCGGCGCACAGCCACATGCCGTGGACGATCGGCTCCTCGACGCCGGCGAAGGCGGCGCCCGCGCGCGAGGTGTGGATCGGGTTGTAGTCGCCGGAGACCATCGCGAAGGCGGTCATGTTCGTCGGAGCCGTCACCGTCGCGGTGCCCAGGTGGGACCTGGGGGTCTCTACGACGTCCACGACGCCGCCACGCGGCGCTGGGTCGGCCAGGGCCTCCTCCCCGATGCGGCCGCGCATGGCGAAGCGGTCGACGAAGAAGGCGACCTCGCGGCCAGAGTCGTCCACGACCCGGGTCTCGATGCCGATCACCCGGCCCGCGCCGGTGTCGGAGACGCCCGTGGCGTGAGACGCGGCGGTCAGCTGCCCGTCCAGTTCCTCGACGGGCACGCGCAGATGCTCGCTGTGGTCGAGGTGGACGGCCAGGAACAGGCCTTCGACGACCGGGTACCCGTTGAGCTTCGCGGCCCCGATCGCGCCGTAGATCGTCGGCCAGCACGAGCCGAAGAGCGAGCTGGGGACGGCCCCGGCGGTGGCCGTGTCGCCCGGCGCGCACACTAGGGCGTGGGCCGAGGCGGCGTCGGCGTCGAAGTGGAAGGTGAAGCTCTCGCCGTCGTCGGGCAGGGATGCGATGGGGGTGCCGCCGATCGAGGAGGCCCCCACCCCGGCAGTGGCCTCCAGGAGCCCGCGCATGGCGGCTCCCAGGCGGGCGTCGTCGACGATCGGGTAGGCTCCGGTCCCGGCGCCGTCGGGGACGGTCAGGGGGATGCGGATCTCGGTGACGGCGTGCGCCTGGGCGCCGGTCCCGTCCCAGATCGAGTCGAAGGGGACGGCGATCTCCCATCCGCCGTCGCCGTTCTCCAGCCGGGCCCCGTCGATCCGGGCCGGGTTGTCGGTGAGGTGCCCGCGCCAGACGATGTATTGCGCGGAGGCGAGGTAGCCTTCGACCGTCTCGGCGATGCGGCTGAACGCGGGCGTCGCCTCGCCCAGGCGTTTGACGGCCGCCTCCTCGTAGCGGGAGAGGATCTCCGCGACGGGCTCGTCGAGCCGCTTGACCCAGGCGACCGAGACGGGGCCGGGGATGATGCGCACGGCGTCGGCCGCGTAGCGGGGGTCGTGCGACTGCCACAGCGTGTCCGAGGCCCAGCGGCGCGAGATGTCCGCGTCGATGACGGGGACGAACGGCACCGGCTTGGGGTATTTGCGCGTCAGGTCCACGAAGAAGGCGGCGTCGGCGGGCGTGACGCAGAGGGTGTCGGCCTTCGGGTAGGCGGCGGCGAGCTTCTCGATGGCCGCGGCGGGATCGTCGACCGGCCCGTCGAAGACGCTCGGCCAGGCGCCGTGGTCGGCCTCGCACAGGCGCCCCTCGACCCGGTCGAGCAGTTCGGCGAAGCGCTGGCCGATGGACTCGTCTACCCACGGGTAGGCGAGTTCGACGTACCGCTCGAGCATCCGGCGGTAGGTCATCTCCTCGATGTCGCCGAAGTAGGGCTTGGCGGTGCGGCTGAGCGCCTCGACGATCTCGTCGCGGCGCGCGGCGATGGCGCGCTCGTCGGAGCCGACCTCGGCCAGGAGGCGGGAGCACGCGGCGCTGGCGTTGGCGACCTCGTAGATGTCGGCGTGCAGCTGGGACAGGCCCGAGGTCATGCCGCCGCGGACCTCTCCGCGCCGCACCCACGTGCCCTCCTCGATGCCGGGCGTCTCGACGAGGAGCCGCTTGACCTGCGAGTTCGTCGCGGCCTCGCGGGACGCCATGAGGGGCGTGCCGATGAACACCCCGTCGACGGGCATGGCGTAGCGTCCTGCCGCGAGCGCCCACGAGCCGTCCAGGTAGGAGGCGGCGACCTCGGGGTCGCCCAGCCCCCCGCCGACGCACAGGACGACGCCGGCGTGGCGCAGGTCGGCGTAGGTGGCCAGGAGGAGCTCGTCGAGGCTCTCCCACGAGTGGTGGCCTCCGGCCTGCCCGTCCTCGATCATGGCGATGAGCGGGATGTCGGCGCCGCGCTCGTCGAGCTCCCGGGCGATGGCGATGACCTGCCGGATCTGCCCGACGGTCCCGGGCTTGAAGGCGACGTAGGGGAATCCCTCGGATCGCAGGCGCAGGACGAGCTCGACGGCCTCCTCCAGGTCCGGCACGCCGGCGGAGATGACGACGCCGTCGATGGGGGCCCCGGAGCCGCGCTTGCGCGAGACGAGCCGTCGCGAGCCGAAGTGCAGGTCCCACAGGTAGGGGTCGAGGAACATGGCGTTGAACTGGGCGGCGCGCCCCGGCTCGAGCCTGTCGGCCAAGCCCGCGAGGTGGTCGGAGAGGATCTCCTCGCTCACCTGCCCTCCCCCGGCCATCTCCACCCAGTGGCCGGCGTTGGCCGCGGCGGCGACGATGTCGGGTTCGACGGTGGTGGGGGTCATGCCTCCCACGAGGATGGCCGAGCGCCCGGTCAGGCGGGTGAAGGCGGTCTCCAGGACGTCCTTCCCGTCGATCCTGCGGGTGCGCGGCGCGAAGTCCGCCCAGTCCTCCGTGCGGGTCTCTCGGGGCCGGCCGGCGGCCAGGTCGTCGCGGGCGGGCGAGGTCCCGGCCTCGACGTAGGCGGCGCCCGACCCGGCCAGGTTGTCGACGGCGATGCGGGCCAGGCCGGTGCCCGGGCCGACGTTGACGACCACTCCTCCGGCGGGCACGGTCGCGCGCGTCTGCGCGGCCCAGTCGAGCCTGTCGGTCAGGCAGGCGCGGGTCAGGCCCTCGACGTCGCCCAGGCCGCATCTGCCCGCCCAGTCGAGGACCTGGGCGACGGCCGGCTCGAGGAGCGGGCTGTGGAAGGGGGCCGACACGTCAAGGAACTGGCTGGAGGCCTCCACTCGCCCCGCCAGGGCGGCCAGATCGGGCGGGAGGCCCACCACGACCACGTCGGTGGCGGTGTTGACGATGCCGACCGTCACGTTCTCGGGCAGGCTGAGCTTGGCCGGGTCGACGCCGAGCAGGGCGAGCATGGGGGTGGCCTCTCCCACGGGGAGGGCTCCCGCGCGCAGCGTCTGACGGGCCGTGGCAGCCCCCAGGAGGCGGGCCAGGGCGTACAGGCGGACGGGGTCCGAGTCGGTGGCCGCCGCGCCGAGGACCCCCTGCGAGTGTCCGAAGGCGGCGTCGGGCTCGGAGCCGATGGCCTCGGCGATGTCGAGATAGGCGCCGTACTGGGCGAGGAAGATCCCGGGCATGGACGTCGCGGGGCTCGCCGGGGCTCCGACCGGGTCGGCGATGAGGTTGAAGCTGCCGGAGACGGACAGCAGCTCGGGGGCGACGGGGGCCAGGAGCGCCTCGCCGGCGTCGCGCACCCCGGCGAGGCGCTCGGCCATGGCCGGGTCCGAGACCAGCTCGGCCAGCTCGGTCCGCCAGGGAGTGGCCTGGCCGGAGAAGTGCGCGATCCATCGCTGCGAATGCTGGGAAGTCATGCGTAATACCTTTCGAGTGCTCACATCGGGATGTTGCCGTGACGGCGGAGACCGGGGTGGGACCGGTCCTTCGAGCGGAGGATCCGCAGGGAGGAGACGATGCTCGATCGGGTCGTCTCAGGCGTGATGATCGCGTCGAGCTCGCCGCTGGCGACGGACAGATAGGGGTTGACGTTCTCGCGGGTGTACTCCTCGACGAGCTGGCTCTTGACTTCGTCCACGTCGCGGCCCTCCTCGGCGGCGGCCTTGAGCTCGCGCCGCCCGGTGATGGCCACGGCCCCTTCGGCTCCCAGGACGGCGATCTCCGCGCCGGGCCAGGCGAAGTTGAAGTCTCCGCCCAGGGACTTCGAGCCCATGACGATGTAGGCGCCGCCGTAGGCCTTGCGCAGCACGACGGTCACGAGCGGGACGGTGGCGTTCGCGTAGGACCAGATGAGCTTGGCCCCGCGCCGGATGATGCCCGCCTGTTCCTGCTCGGTGCCGGGCCGGTATCCCGGGACGTCCACCAGCGTGACGACGGGGACGTTGAAGGCGTCGCAGAACTGGACGAAGCGCCCGGCCTTCTCGGACGCGTCGACGTCGAGGGTCCCGGCCTCGCACAGGGGCTGGTTGGCGACGATGCCGACGGACTCGCCGTCCATGCAGGCGAAGCCCACGACGATCGACGGGGCGAAGAGCTCCTGCACCTGGACGAATTCGCCGTAGTCGACGATCGAGCGGATGACGTCGGTCATGTCGTAGGGCTGTTTGGACGACTCGGGAACGAGGGAGCTTAGGGCGGCGGCGTTCGCGGCGTCCTCGGGGCTCTCCCGATAGTCCCAGCGGCGGGCCGCGCCGTCGCAGTTGGCGGGCAGGTAGGTCAGCAGCGTGCGCGTGTAGTCGAGGGCGTCGGCCTCGTCGTCGGCCAGGTAGTGGGCGACGCCCGACTGGAAGTTGTGGACGACCGCCCCGCCCAGGTCTTCGAAGCTCACGTCCTCCCCGGTGGTCGCGCGCACGACGTCGGGACCGGTGACGAACATGTGGGAGTTGTCGCGGGTCATGACGATGAAGTCGGTCAGGGCCGGGCAGTAGACGGCTCCACCCGCGCAGGGGCCGAGGATCACCGAGACCTGCGGGATGACCCCCGAGGCCTCGCACGTCTTCTTGAAGATGCGCCCGTACTGGGACAGGGCGATGACGCCCTCCTGGATGCGAGCCCCGCCCGAGTCGAGCATGGCGACGACGGGGATGCGCAGCTCGAGGGCCTTGTCCATGAGGGCGATGATCTTGTCGCCCTCGACCTTGCCGAGGGTTCCTCCTCGGATGGAGAAGTCCTGGGCGTAGACGGCCACGGTGTCCCCGCTGACCGTCCCGAAGCCGGTGATGACGCCGGCGCCCGTGTAGCCCTCGGCCATGTTGCCGCCGGCGAACTGGCCGATCTCGGTGAAACTGCCGTCGTCGAGGAGCTCGGCGATGCGCTCGCGGGCCGTCAGCTTGCCCACCGAGTGCTGGCGGACCTCGGCCTTCTCCCGCGCCAGGGCGGACAGGCCCTCCTGGTAGGCGGCGAAGTCGTCGCGGTGGACCCGATGGGCCGTGAGGTCCATCGTCTGCGACGTGTCCGGAAGCCGCCGGAGCGATGTCAGCGTCATTGGTTCTCCTTCGCGGTTTCCCCGGCGCGCGTGACGCGCACGAGGGGCTGGAATGCGGATACGTTCTGGCCGCCGGTGACGGCTATGTCGGCCACGGTGCCGTCGTAGGGCGCGTGGACGTAGCTCTCCATCTTCATGGACTCGAGGACGACGAGCAGGTCGCCGCGGGAGACCCGCTGCCCGGTCTCCACGCACACCCGCACGACGATCGCCTGGATCTGCGAGTTGACCATGCCGGTCGGGTCGACGAGTTCGCCGGATCGGGCGTCGCTGCGGGCTCTCGCTCCCCCTCGCAGGGGCTGGACGCCGCGGTGGTGGGCCTGCCCCGCCCCCGCGAACATGGTGCGGGGCACGGTCAGCTCCATGCGGCGCCCGTCGAGTTCGACGACGAAGGTCGCCCGCTCCTCCGCCTGAGCGGGGGGGCCGGCGGGCTGCGACGGGGCGGCCGGCCTGACGCCGAGCTCCGCGGCTGCACCGGGGTCCGACAGCCGCGGGAGGATCGAGTCCTCGAACCACCGCGTCGAGGGGACGTGGGGGGAGAACTCGTCGAGCGCGACGACCGACGAGTAGAGGGCGGCGGGCGTCGCGACTCCTTTGATGTCGAGTTCGGCCAGTGCTCGGCGGGCGCGGGCGATGGCGGCCTCGCGGCTCGGCGCCGTGACGACGAGCTTGGCGAGCATGGGGTCGAAGTCCGGGGTGACGGTCACGCCCTCGTTGATCCCCGATTCGATGCGCACGCCGTGCCCGAGCGGCCAGCGCAGCCGCGTGACGGTGCCGGTGGAGGGGATCATGCCGCTGGCCGGGTCCTCGCAGGTGATGCGGAATTCGAAGGAGTGGGCGCGCGGGGCGGGCGCCTCGGCCATGGGCTCGCCGGAGGCGATGCGCAGCTGCTGTTCGACCAGGTCGAGGCCGGTCACCTCCTCGGAGACGGTGTGCTCGACCTGGAGCCGCGGGTTGACTTCGAGGAAGCTGACGCGCCCGTCGCCCTCGACGAGGAACTCGCACGTTCCCAGGCCGACGTATCCGACGGCCTCGAAGAGCCGCCTCGACCAGTCGACGAGGGTCTCCTCCACGCCCTCGGGCAGGGCCGGGGCGGGGGCCTCCTCGATGAGCTTCTGGTTGCGCCGCTGCACCGAGCAGTCGCGCGTGGAGATCACGGCGAAGCTCCCGTGGGAGTCGCGGGCGCACTGGGTTTCGACGTGGCGGGCCGTGCGGATGAACCGCTCGACGAAGAATCCGTCGGTCTCGTGCCCGTGGGCTGCGAAGAAGAGGTCGAGGTCCTCGTCGGACTCCATGACGGTGATGCCGCGCCCGCCGCCGCCGTCGGCCTTCTTCGTGACGATCGGGTACCCGTTGGCCGCCACGAAGTCGTCGACGAGGGTTCGGGAGGTCACCGGGCCCGAGATCCCGGCGACCGGGGCGACGTCGACCGACTCGGCGAGCCGTCGGGCCTTGATCTTGTCGCCGAGGGCGTCCAGGACCTGCGGGGAGGGGCCGATCCAGGCGATTCCGGCGTCGAGGACGGCTTGGGCGAAGCCGGGGATCTCGGAGAGGAACCCGTAGCCCGGGTGGACGGCGTCGGCGTGGCTCCTGGCCGCGACGTCGAGGAGCTTGTCGGCGTTCATGTACGTCTCGGCGTACGCCGTTCCGCCGAGCGCGTAGGCTTCGTCGGCTTCGGTGACGAACTGGGCGTCGCGGTCGGAGTCCGCGTACACGGCGATGGACGTGATCCCCAGGTCGCGGGCCGTTCGTATGACGCGCAGGGCGATCTCCGAGCGGTTGGCGACGAGAACGCGGCTGATCAACGGGTTTCTCCTTCCGCATGGGGCTGCATGCCCAGAAGCGATACCTCGCCGGCGGTGACGGTCTGCACGCCGGCGTCTGTCCGGATTTGAAGGGAGGCGTCGGGCAGGACGCGCAGCCCCTCCCCGACGACGGGCTCGAGCCGGGGGCGTCCCACCGTGATCCCCGGCCGGAGGGTCTCGGTCACGGCGTTGGCCTCGGCCACCAGGCCCGCGGCCTCGGGGTCCCCGGTCTCGGCGAGGGCGCCGAGGCGCCGGTGAAGGCCGTCGAGCCACGTGGCGACGAGCGGGTCGCGCTCGGGGACCGCCAGGCCGGCCGTCAGAAGGGAGGCCGAGGTCGCGGTGGGAAGCTCCGCGGCGGTCAGGGAGAGGTTGAGCCCCCAGCCGAGGACCGCGGCGATGCGCCCGTCGCGGCGGCCGCACACCTCTCCGAGCAGGCCGCCGAGCTTTCGCGGCCCGGAGTCCGTGACGGCCACGACGTCGTTGGGCCAGGAGACGGCGACGGCCCGCCGATCCTTCGGGCAGGCGTGGATCCGCACCGATTCGAGCGCGGCGCAGGCGCCCGCCAGGGCGGTCCAGGCCATGTGGTCGGCGACGGATTCGGGCAGTTCGATCAGGACGGAGACGAGGAGGGACTTGCCGGGATGCGAGTGCCACGTCCTGCCGATCCGGCCGCGGCCCGCCGTCTGATCGTCGGCGATCATGGCGGTTCCGGGCGGGACGGCTCCCTCCCGCCAGAGTTCGGCGAGGTCGTCCTGGGTGGATCCGGTCAGTTCGGTGTGGAGGACGACGGGGGCCGCGTCTCCGGCGAGGGGGAACCACGCACGTCCGATGTCGCGGATGCCCTCGGCTTGCGATCCGGTCAAAGACAGCTCCCCTCTGTTCCGCTGGACGGGCACGTCGTGGCGGCAAGCGGCCGCCGGATTCTTCCTACCAGAAAGTAGGTTACCGCACCGTACTTAATTTCGCTCGTCTCCGATCGCGGCGTGCACACCGCGGCCGGTGCCGATGCCGGGCACGAGTGCCAACATACCATCGACGCGACCCGGCATCGCGGGGTTTTCATGCCACCGGCGTCAGTCGGAGGCGAAACCGCCGGGTGATAGACGGCACAACGGTGGGCGGGATCCGGATCCCGCCCACCGTTGTATGCCGTGTGGAGCATCGCAGCTCATCGGACGCCGCAGCGCAGAGACTCGTCTCCCGAGTCGACGGCCTGCGCGCTCACTTGATGAGGCCGAGCGCTCGGACCGCGTCGAGCTCCTCCTGGGCCGCCTTGATGTTGTGGTCGATCCCGGCGCGCGTGCGCTCGGAGACGTCCAGTCCGTCGACGATCGCCCACTCGCCGCCCCTGGCCGTGGCCGGCATTCCGAAGATGAGGCCTTCGGGCACGCCGTAGTGCGATCCGTCCTGGTAGACGCCCGGGGTCACCCACTCGTCCGTGCCGTTGACCCAGTCGTGGACGTGGTCGATGGCCGCCGAGGCCGCCGAGGCCGCCGAGGAAGCGCCGCGCGCTTCGATGATGGCCGCTCCGCGCTTGGCGACGGTGGGGACGAAATGGGATTCGAGCCATTCGGAGTCCACGAGGTCGGCGGCGGGCTTGCCGCCGACGGTGGCGTAGGAGACGTCCGGGTACTGGTCGGCGGAGTGGTTGCCCCACACCACCATCTTCTCGATGTCGGCGACGGCCGCGCCCGTCTTGGCGGCCAGCTGCGAGATGGCCCGGTTGTGGTCGAGCCGCATCATGGCGGTGAAACGCGATCGGGGGACGTCGGGGGCCGAGTGCATGGCGATCACGGCGTTCGTATTCGCGGGGTTGCCCACGACGAGCACCTTGACGTCGTCGGCGGCGTGGTCGTTGATCGCCTTGCCCTGGGGGCCGAAGATGCCGCCGTTGGCCTCCAGGAGGTCGGCCCGCTCCATGCCCGCCGTGCGGGGGCGCGCGCCGACGAGGAGGGCGACGTCGGTCCCCTCGAATGCCTGATCGAGCGAGTCGTAGACGTTCACCGAATCGAGAAGGGGGAAGGCCGAGTCGTTGAGCTCCATCGCCGTGCCCTCGGCCGCTTTGACGGCCTGCGGGATCTCGAGCAGGTTCAGCCGGACCGGGGTCCCTTCTCCGAGCAGGGCTCCCGAGGCGATGCGGAAGAGAAGGGCGTAGCCGATGTTTCCGGCTGCACCGGTGACGGTGACTGTGACTGGCGTGCGAGCCATGGGGTCTCCTTCGTTTCGATTGGCGTGGGCGTCCGCGCCCATCCCCCAAGGATAGGCGTGGGCCCGTCGCCGACGGAAGTCCCTAAGGCCTACAGGCGCGGCGCCTGCGCAGGATGAGGGTTCCCGCCGCGATCGCCGCCGCCGCGGCCGCGATCAGGCCGCGCGAGCCGGAACCGGTGCGGGCGAGTCGGGGCGCGCCTCCCGGACCGTGCGGGGAACCGGCCGCATTCGCGGAGGTCTGCGAGCCTCGGGCCGGATTCGGCGCGTCCGTGCCCTCCCCCGGTCCGCTCGGGGACCGGCCCTGATCGAGTGTGATGGACGGCGACGCGACGACCGAGGGATGCTGCGGTGAGGGGGCGGGCGTCGCCACGAGCACCGGGCCTCTGGCGGTCGCGGACCCCGAGGCGGTCCCGCGGGAGGAGCGGGGCGCGGCGGAGGTGACGGAAGCAGAAGCGGGCGGAGTAGTGGGCGGCGCAGGCGTCGCGGTCGGAGCGACGGGCGGCGCAGGCGAAGCGGTGACGGGCGGCGCAGGCGAAGCGGTGACGGGCGGCGCGGGCGTCGGATCGGCGGTTCCGGTGCCGGTCGGGGACGGTGCGGGCGAAGCCGGCGTGGACGTTGCCGAGGGCGAAGCCGATGTGGACGTTGCCGAGGGCGAAGCCGGCGTCGCGGAGGCAGATGCAGACGGATCCGTCGGCCGCACCGGTGCGCGCGGCACGAGGACCACGGCCTGGGAGGCGTTCGTCTCCGGCTTCGTGTCGCCCAAGGCGCTCGCCGTGGTCCGCACCGTCCGCCGCACCGTCTGCCGGACCGTCGGCGTCGCGGAGCGGCTCTCCGACCCCGGCTGGGCGCCTTCCTGCCGGGTCATGCCGAGGACGCCGTCGACGCCTATCCTCACCGATTCGCCCTTGGCGATCGAGGGGACGGTCCCCTTGAGCTTTCGACGCGCGGGGTCCCAGGCGAGATCGGCCGGGCACCGGGTCCCGCCGTTCGCCGCGCCGGTCACCGCGCACGTGGGCTTGACCTGGTCTCTGATCGCCACGCCGGAGGGGATCTGCGTCTCCACCGCAACGTTCTCGGCCACGCCGGCGGAGTTGGAGATCACGGCCGAGATGCCCAGGGGCGTCCCGATCTCGGTGCCGGATTGCCGGACGTCGGTGGCGGTGGAGACGTCGTTGCAGGCGATGTACCCCTTGACGGCGTCGCTCGTCCGCGAGGTCAGCGGCTCCCCCGCCTTCGATTCGACGCTCGCGCTGTTGTGGGCTTCGATCTTGGATCCTCCGGCGCACTCCACCCGCGAATTGACGACCACCCTGAATCTGATGTTGGACTTGGCGGGCAGGAGGACCTCCCTCGCGTCGATCACCTTGCCGTTCACCACGTCGAAGGCCTTGCCGTCGGCCCATTTAGGGCATCGGGCCTGGCCCCTGGAGCTGAGGCAGGAGACCGTCGCCGTGCTGCGCTCGCCCGTCGCGTTGACGACCTTGTACGCGTCGCGGAGGGTCAGGAGGAGGGACTTGGCCCCCGGATTGTCGAGGCTCAGCTCGTAGTGGCGGCCCTGCCCGGTGGCGACCGTCTCACTGCCCTGCTCTTTCGTGACGGTCACGGGCGAGGTGTCCGACGAACAGTCGCGGGAGGCGATGTAGCCCACCCTGCTGTCGGTCGTCTGGCCTGCCACGTCCACGCCCTTTCCCTTGCCGACGAACACCTTGTTGGTCACCGTGATCTTCTGCCCGGCCGTGCACTTGGCCTGGGTTCTGATCGTCACTTTGATGACCAATTCCGAGCGGGCCTTCAGCGCGACCCTGCGGTCGAAGATCACCCCGTCCTTGACGGTGAAGGCCTTGCCGTCGGCCCACGTCGGGCACGCGTGCCGTCCCGCGCATTCGACGGTCGCCGTAGTGGTGTCGTCGGCCGCGCCGTCCAGGCTGTAGGTCATGAGCAGCCGGGCGTCGGGAACCGCCACGAAGCCCCGGTTCTCCACGTGCATGGTGTAGACGCGGTCCTCGCCGGGGGCGGTGGTCTCCTTGTCCTGCCATATCATGGTGAGGATCGATGTCAAGGGGGAATCCAACGTCACGGTGTCGGACGCCCGGTTGGAGGACGGATCGGAGTCGGCGACTCCGGCGGGAGGGGCGACGGTCGCCGTCCATCGCGTCGAATTCACGCTCGGGAAGACGCCCGAGATCCCGACGGTCGCGAACTTGCCCGGAGCGATGCTCGGGATCGTCCCGCTCATCCTCCCGCCTGAGATGACGACGTCCTTGGCGTCGCCGGCCACGTACTTCAGTTTCGTCGGCGCGGGGTCCATGGCGAAGGCGAAAGTCGCGTTGTTCACCGTGCCGGATCCCCGGTTGTAGATCCTCATCCCGTACTGGAAGGTCGCGGTCTGCACTCCCCGGGTGAGGGACCAGTACACGCCCGGTATGAACATCTCCACCGCCAAATCCGCGGTGTTCGAGGCGGCGGGGGCGCCCGTCGCGGTGGCAGCGCTCGCAGTCGGCGCTCCGGTCGCATTCTGCGCGGGGGCGCGGCCGGTCGTCCCGGTCCGCGCCGTCGCAGACGAGGGGCTCGCGGGCGTCGCGGGCGAGGGGGTCCCGGAGGCGGTTCCGTCCGCGGCGGGCGGAGTCGGCGTCGCCGGAGGGGTCTGGGCATGCGCGACTCCGGAAAGGGCCGTCAGCCCGAGGAGGGACATCGCGGTCGTCAGAGTTCTCGCCAGCCGTCTCGCAACGCCGCGGTGGGCGGTCTTCCGCGGCCTTTCCGGGCGGGGTCGGTTCGTCGTATCGGACATGGTCATACCGGGCCTCCGTGGGTGAGCGACGATTCCAGCCGTGGACTTCCGCGCGTAAAGGGGGCCGCGAAGGAGGCTGGAATCCTTCTAAGAAAGCACACAGGATCCCGGATCCGCGGGCATCATTCCACGGGATGAATGCGACGCCCGCCGAACGCGACCGCCGAACGAGTGCGCTGACGCGCCCGGCCCCGTTCACCCCCGACGGGTTCGGGCGTATGCCTGCTCAGGCCTGACTCCCGCGAACTCGGGGCGGGAGCCAGGCCTACGCAGGCGTCGCTCAGACGGGCGCGCTCACGAGCGATTCCGACGGTAGTAGGCGATCAGGCTGGCGGTCGAGGAGTCCTGCTCGGCGAGAGCCGCTTCGTCGCCGCCGATCGCCGGGCCGAGGTCCTTGGCCATCTGTTTGCCGAGCTCGACGCCCCACTGGTCGTAGGAGTCGATGCCCCACACGCATCCCTGGACGAAGGTGATGTGCTCGTAGAGGGCGATGAGCTGGCCGAGCACGGACGGGGTGAGCGAGGGGGCCATGATCGAGGTCGTCGGCTTGTTCCCCGGGAAGACGCGCGCGGTGACGATCTCCTCGGCGGTTCCCTCGGCCCGCACCTCTTCGGCGGTCTTCCCGAAGGCGAGGGCCTTGGTCTGGGCGAAGAAGTTGCCGAGGAACAGTTCGTGCTGGTCCACCCCGTCCTCGCCCACCAGGGGGTGGGTCGGATTGGCGAAGGCGATGAAGTCAGCGGGGATGAGCTGGGTGCCCTGGTGGATGAGCTGGTAGAAGGCGTGCTGGCCATTGGTGCCGACCTCGCCCCAGAAGACTTCGCCGGTCGTGGTCGTCGCGTCGGATCCGTCCCAGCGCACGCGTTTGCCGTTCGACTCCATCGTCAGCTGCTGGAGGTAGGCGGGGAAGCGGTGGAGGTACTGGCTGTAGGGGAGGATCGCGTGGGTGGCGGCGCCGAAGAAGTTCGCGTACCACACGTTGAGCAGCCCCATGAGCAGCGGGACGTTCCTGTCGGCCGGGGCGGTGGCGAAATGGAGGTCCATGGCACGCAAACCGGCAAGGAAGTCGGTGAAGTTGCTCGGGCCTATGGCGATGGCCAGCGATGTGCCGATGGCAGAGTCGATGGAGTAGCGGCCCCCCACCCAGTTCCAGAAGCCGAAGGCGTTGACGGGGTCGATCCCGAACTCGGCGACCTTCTCCAGATTGGTCGAGACGGCGACGAAGTGCTTGGCCACCGCTCCCTTGGCGTCGACGCCCCTGTCGGCCAGGGCGTCGAGGAACCAGGCGCGGCAGGCCTTCGCGTTCGTCAGGGTCTCCAGGGTGGTGAAGGTCTTCGAGGCGACGATGAACAGGACCGTCTCGGGATCCACTCCGCGCAGCTTCTCCCCCGCATCCGAGGGGTCGATGTTCGATATGAACCGGCATTCCAGGCCCTCTTGGACATAGGGCTTGAGCGCCTCGTAGGCCATGACGGGGCCGAGGTCGGATCCGCCGATGCCGATGTTGACGATCGTCGTCAGCGGTTTGCCGGTCACGCCGCACCACTGCCCCGAGCGTATCGCCTCGGCGAAGGCGTAGATCCGGTGGAGGACTTCGTGGACGTCCCCGACGACGTTCTGGCCGTCGACGACGAGGTGGTCTTCGGCGGGACGGCGCAGGGCCGTGTGGAGCACGGCGCGGTCCTCGGTGACGTTGATGTGCTCTCCGGCGAACATCGCCGCCCTGCGGGTGGTGATTCCCGTCTGTTCGGCGAGCTGGAGCAGGGCGGCGAGGATGTCCTCGTCGATGTAGTTCTTGGACAGGTCGACGAACAGGTCGGCGGCCTTGCGGGAGTAGCGTTCGGCGCGTGCGGGATCGTCGGCGAACCTCGCACGGAAGTCTGCGTTGAATCTATGGAAGAGTTCGGTCAGTCTCGACCAAGCGGGAGTCTGTGTGGCGTCCACGGGTGCGGTCATGATGAATCCTTTCATTCGGATGGGAGCGGGGCCGCCGGAGGGCAGCCTCGCGCCTCTCACCCCATCCTAAGGCGAACAGCGACGGTATATCGCCGAAATGTCCTGTCCGTCATATTATCCGCCTCCGAGGCCCCGCGCGGACGGCCCACGTTGTTCATCCGCTGCGCCACCGAGTCGATAGTAGCCGAGGGTGCGCATCATGAGCGCCGGCCCGTTGACACGGGGCCGAGGGTGTGTCTCCGGCGTCTCTCACAGCCTCGCACCCGCGCTGGGCAGCGTGAGGACGGCGACCGTGCGTCCGGGGATCGTCACCGTCCCGGTGGCGGCGTCCCACACCGTCGACTTGACGACCGGGTCCACGCCCCGCGCCTGGATCGGCGAGAGCCGATAGGCCTTGCCCCTGCCGCCCTCAATCGTCTCGACGATCGGGCGGGGCGAGGCGTTGAAGACCACCATGACCCCGTCCAGGGCCGGGTCCAGATCCTCCCCGACGGTGTCGTCGACGACCATGACGAGCAGCCCCAGCGTGGCGTTCGGGCCCGCATTGGGGAAGGAGACCTTCTGCTGGATCGTCTCGGCCTCCCCGAGGGTGAACAGCGGCGTGCTCCTGCGCAGCGCCAGGAGTTCCAGCGCCTGGCCGTGGGCGGCGGCGATGTCCTTCGCCCCCGGCTTGTTGGCGGGATTGGCCAGGTAGGGGGACATGGCCTGCCACCGGCTCCGGTTGTCGCGCTCGGGGGGCAGTCCGACGCCGAAATTCGACTCCTGCCCCGTCCAGTTGATGGCGTTGAACCAGTCGCCGGAGTTGTAGGAGTTGCGGTCCATGGACTTCGAGCGGAGCAAGTCGGTTCCCGCATGCCAGAACGCGGGGGACTGCCCCAGGGTCACGGTGGCCAGCGAGACGGTGTTCATGCGCACTCGGTCCTCCATCGTCGAGTTCGCGGGCATCTTCCACATGTTCAGGTCGTAGAGGGTCTCGTTGTCATGGGCATCCACGTAGTTGATGGACTCGTACGGCTGGCTGGCGTAGCCGACCACCTGGCCGTTGAAGTAGATCTCCGACCCTCGCCTCACGGTGCCGTCGCAGGCCGTGAACCGGTAGTCCCGGAGGTTTCCGGCCAGCCCGACCCTGATGACGTCGGTGAAGAAGCGCAGCTGGACGGCGTCGCCTCCCGCGATGCCGTTGGGGTCGGTGACCAGGCCGTTGCCGAAGCCCTGCGTGTCGTTCTTCCCGTCGGACTGCGAGCCGTGGACGGCGTCGCGCAGACGGTCGTTGAACGTCCCGATCCCCGTGCCGTTCATCGCGCCCTGCACGGACGGCGTGAAACGCGAGCCGTTGGCCGTCGTCCCGAACGACCACCCCTCCCCGTACAGGTACATGCTCTTGCCGTCCACGCCGTCCTCTTCCATGGTCAGGCCGTCCAGCGCAGCGCGGATCCTCTTCATGGACTCGACCGAGGTGAACTCCATGAGGTCGAATCGGAAGCCGTCGATCTTGTAGGCCCTGGCCCACGTGAGCAGGGAGTCGATCATGAGGTTCTCGGCCATGACATGCTCGGTGGCGAACTCGCCGCAGCAGGGGCTGGTCAGCGTCTGGCCTTCGTATCCGAGACGGTGGTAGTAGCCGGGCACGATCTTCTCGAAGACGGACTTCGCATCCTGGCCGTAGGCGTAGGTGTGGTTGAAGACGATGTCCTGGACGACCTGGTATCCGGCCTTGTGGAGGTTGCCCACCATCTGGCGGTATTCGGCCGTGCGGGTCCCGCCGTTCGCCTTGACGGCGTACGATCCCTCCGGGGCCGTGTAGTGGAGGGGGTCGTACCCCCAGTTGAAGGCGTCCACGTCCGCGACCTTGCCGACGGCGGCCTGCTGTTCCTGCGAGTCGGGCGCCGCATCGGCCGGCACGGCCGCCTTCCGCTGCTCGGCCGGGTCCTCGGGCACCGAGCCCATGTCGTAGGTGGGCAGAAGGTGCACTGTGTTCATCCCCGCCGCCGCGAGTTCGCGCAAGTAGGCCATCCCGGCCGAGCCCTCGACGCCGAAGGCCCCGTACTTGCCCCGCAGCCGCCGGGGGACGGTCGCGTCCGTGGCGGAGAAGTCGCGCACGTGCAGCTCCACGATGGCGCGCTCGGCGAAGCCTCCGATCCGCGGAGCGGGGGTGTCCGCCCACACCTCGGGCATGTAGCGCTCGTCGGCCAGATCGAGGACGACCGATCGCTTGGAGTCGATGGTCAGCCCCACCGAGTTCGGGTCGGTGACGAGATTGTGCTGGACGGTTCCCGCGATCCCCCTCTGGGCTTCGTCTCCGGGGGTGACGGCGGTGACGGGGATGTAGACCTCGACGTCGTACAGGTAGGGCTTGTCCTTCCAGGTCGGCCTGCCGGTGAGGGTCCACGAGCCGTCCGATTCGCGCCTCATCGGATGCTCGGTGTACCTCTCCGAGATGGGGCCCCTGTACAGGCGGAGCGTGACGGACTTGGCGGTGGGCGCCCACAGCGCGAACGAGGGGACGCCGTCGGCGAAGGTCACGCCCTGGGGCCTCAGGCGCGCCGATTCGGCGTACATCGCGTCGAGGATCCGCGCCGTCTGGAGCGAGGAGAAGGCGACGGGCCTGCCGTCGGGGCCACGCTGGAGGACGACGACCTGCCCCGTCAGGAGGGCTGCGGCGTCCACGGGTTCGGCGAAGCCCAATGCTCCGAAGTCTTCGCCGTCGAACGTGTAGGCGCCCGTCAGGTAGGGGTCGAGGGCCTTCTGCCCGGAGGTGATCCCGCCGTCCTTGACCAGCAGCTCGACCGAGCCGTCCGCTCCCGTGACCCTCTCCCCGTCGAGTTCGATCCCCCCTCTGGCCGCGTAGTACAGCCTGTACGTCGACCCCTGGCGCGTCGGCCAGGCGATCGTGTCCTCGTCGAGCCAGAACCCGATGGCCTGGCCTTCTCCGATAACCGTCATCCTCTTCTTCACCTCCACCGTCGAAACGTGTGAGACGCATACCCTCGAATGTGTCCGATATGCGGCAAATACCGCGAGCTTACCCGGTGCGTCCGACGGATGCGCATTGCGCATCCCACACCCCCGCGCGGGGGAG
>ERZ773090.447-NODE-447-length-22569-cov-28.693_pt1 | contig 22569 bp, 18 predicted proteins | sample MGYA00580579_ERZ773090 | MGnify/ENA primary metagenome ERZ773090 (study PRJEB29015, sample SAMEA2738014) | human oral metagenome | biome: human oral; feature: human-associated habitat; material: dental | place: China | collected 2132 ... | reverse complement strand
CCGGCCTGGCCGCGGCCGCCGGCCTGGCCGCGGCCGCCGGCCTGGCCGGGCGCACCGCTGAGGGCTGAGGGCGCACCGGCCGGGATTCCGCCGGCAGCGGCAGCCATCGCCCGACCGGACGCCGGCTCAGTGCGTCATCGACCGGACCGCGTTCACCGCAGCGGTGCGGGCCCTGGCCACCTCGTGCGGGCTGGTGGCCCCCACCGCGCCGATCACCAGATCCCCGGCCAATCCGGTGGCCGGAGTCCAGGCGCTGCTGTCTGCGGCGTCGTCGGCGCGCACGCAGAAGGTACGCTGCTCGTGTGCCCACTTTGCGACCTCGGCATTGGCCTGGGGATCGTCGGTGACCGCCAGCACATACCATGCCCCGGCCAGGTCGGCTTGCTCGATGGGCCGCCGCACCCAGGTCAACCGGCCGGCCGCGGCCAGTTCGGCGATCCGGGGAGCGGCCTCGGGGGCCACCACCTGCACCAGGGCACCGGCAGCCAGCAGCTTGCCGATCCGGCGGGCCGCCAGGATGCCGCCGCCGGCCAGCACCACCTTGCGATCCCGCAGCACCAGGCCGCTGAGATAGACCGGCCAGTGGGCGCCATCGGCATCGCCCATCCGGGCGGCGACCGCCTCGCGGTAGCGGTCGGCCACCACCTGGGCCAGTTCATCGCAGGCACCCAGCACAGCGGCCAGCCGGACCTCGGCGTCCGGGTGCCGTTCGGCCCAGGCCGTCGTCTGCTGGCGAGCCCACTCCGCCAGCCGGCCGGGGAACAGGTAGTGCGGCAGCACCACGATGCGCCGGCCACCGTGGGCGTAGGCCTGATCCAGGGCGGTGCCCAGGTCGGGATCGGCCACCTGGACGAAGCCGTTCACCAGGTCGCCGTAGCCGGCCTCCTCGCGCAGGATCCGGCCCAGCCGGACGTGGTCGGCATTCGCCTCGGGCACCGAGCAGCCCCGGCCCAGGAAGATCACGGTGGTCTCCTCGGGCGGCCAGTCGCCCTGCGCCGCGGCGATGCGTTCCCGGGCCGCCGCCCGCAGCCGCGGGTCGGGCCCCAGGTGCGGGGTATAGGTCGCCGAGCCACCGGGAACCCGCTGGCGTCCGGCCTTGATGCCTTCGGGAATGTCGTCGCGGACGTGCCCGCCGACGCCGATCATCAGCGGCACCACCACCACGTGCCGATCGGGATCGTTCGCCAACCCATCGGCTACCGCATCCGGAATCGTCGGGGTGTCCAGTTCCACATAGCCGTCCAGCACCCGCACACCGGGTAGCAGCCCGCGGACGCGTTCGACCAGCTTCCGGCATTCCTGCTGGCCCGCTGCCAGCCGGGTGCCATGCGCGGCAATGATCAAAGTACTCATCGGCCCTCCAGCCACTTGTAATCTCTTGGGGTGACCATCACCCGGTCACCCAGGCCCGTCGAGACCATCCGTGTCGTCGACGAACCAACAATCACGATGGAATGCATGTCCACCCAGCCCGGATCGAACTCCGCCAGCGCGGCCACTCGATGGCTCTGGCCGGGTCGGGTGACGTCCTGCACCACGGCCACCGGGGTGCCGGCCGGGCGCTTGGCCGCCAGGATCTCCAAGGCCCGCGGCAGGTGCTCCACCCGCTTGCGGCTACGCGGGTTGTAGAGCGCCACGACGAAATCGCCGTCCGCGGCCGCGCGCAGGCGCTGCTCGATCGACGACCATGGGGTGTGCAGATCCGACAGCGAGATCGTGGCGTGATCGTGACCTAGCGGGGCCCCGAGCAGGGCCGAGGCCGCCAGCTCGGCGGTCACGCCCGGCACGATCTGGACGTCCACGCCGTCGGTGCCCAGTTCCAGGGTTGGGGAAGCCATCGCATAGATCGCCGGGTCGCCCGAGCACACGATGGCCACCTGCCGGCCTTCCCGGGCCTTGTCGATAGCCAGTTTGCCGCGCATCTCCTCGGTGCCCATCCCACTGGCGATGACCTCGGTGCCGGGCCGCAGCAGCCCCCGGATCTGGGCCACATAGGGCCGGTAGCCGACCACCACCTGCGACTCGGCCAGCACCGCCCGGGCCCGCGGGGTCAGCAGATCGTCGGCGCCCGGGCCCAACCCGACCACCGCGAGCCGGCCGCGCGGCAGCAGCCGTCCGATCGCCAGCGTGGCGTCCGGGCTCTTCTGCTTCTCGACGATCAGTTCGGCGCCATGGGCCAGCACGGAAGCCTCCGCCACGCTCGGGGTCCCGATCGCGGCCACGGGGTGCCGGCTCGGGTTCGGCACCTCGATCGCGGCGAGCCGCTCGGCCGGATAGGTGACGAAGTCAACCCCCAATTCGGCGGCCAATTCGATCAGGGCCGGCTCGTCGGCCTTGGCGGCCACGCTGGTCAGCGCGGCTATCGAGGCGCGAGCCAGGCCCTCGGCGGCGAGACTGGCCTCGACCAATGCCCGCAGGGCGGCGATACCGGCATTGCGATTGCAACCCATGCCGAGCACCAGGCTGCGGGGATGCAGCACCACGGTAGGCAGATCGGTGGGGACGCCGGCCCGGTCGCTGACCAGCACCCGGGCGACCGGATCTCCGGGCGGCGGCAGCTCGCGCACATGGGTGCCCCGGTATGCCAGCCGGGGTACCCCGGGTTCGGTGACGTTCGCGGGCAGGGCGGGCAACGGCCAGGGCCGCTCCCGCACCAGCGCGACCGGCCGGCCATCCAGGATGGCCCGGGTCACCTGGGCGAGTTCGCCCTTGGTGTCCCAGCCCAGGGTGTCCAGGCCGGGCAGGCCCAGCGCATCGGTGGCGGTGGTCAATACCGCGGTCGAGGACAGCCCGGCGGCGAGCCGCCGCGCCAGCTCGTTGGCCCCGCCGGCATGGCCACCGACCAGCGGAATGGCAAAGCGGCCGGCCTCGTCGACCACCACCACGCCGGGGTCGGTCTTCTTGCCGGCCAGCAGCGGTGCGATCAGACGCACGGTGGCCCCCAGGGCAAGGTGGCTGACGATCAGATCGCATTCGGCCCAGGCCTGCCGTAACCCGGCGGCCGCCGAAGCGGTGTAGCGCCGGGTGGTGCCGACGATGCCCTCGATGGCGTCCGCCCGCGCCTGGCTGGCCGGGGTGGTGGCCACCTGGCCGATCACTGGCTCACTCATGCCGGCTCCTGTTCGTCAAGGCGGTTCCCGCCGGAGATCGGCTGCTGTTCGCCGAGCGCGGCGGGATCGTCGGGAGCATGGGCCAATACCAGCACCACATTGGGCTGGGCTATCCCGGTGACCTGCCGGGCCTCCCGCTCCGGCAGCACCCGGACCCGCTCGTCGGCCTCGCCGAGCCGTTCCGCCAGCACATACCAACGGCCTAGCCCGGCCGTGGCGGCCACGATCTGCGGCAACCCCACCCGGGGGTCGGTGAGCAACCCGACCTTGGGGTGGACGCGGCAGGCCGCCAACGCCGCCGCGGGATCGTTGCCATGGGCCGATACCAGCAGGGCGTCGTCCCAGGGCAGCGCCACCGCGGCGAAGGCCAGCTGCAGCGAGCTAGGCGCGGGGATCACCCGGCAGCGCAGCCCGGCCGCCCGTATGCGGCGCACCACCCCGTAGAACAGCGGATCGCCGGAGGCGACCACAACCGCCAGCGCCTGCTCGTCGAGCGCCTGTAGGGCTTCGATCGCCGGCCCGATCCGGCCCAGGACGATGCGTCTGCCGGCCGGCACTCCCAGAGCGTCCAGGTGCCGCTGCCCGCCGACCACCAGCTCGGCGGCCGCGGCATCGCTGCGCAACCGCTCACTGGGGTTGCCGGCGTATCCGTGCACGACGATCATTGCGCGTCCTGCCGGCCGTCTGCACCGCCACCTGCCGGTGGTTTTACGGTCGGGCGCGTCCGGGGTGGTGTTGTCCGGCGGATGCCCCTCACACTCGGGCGCCGTTCTTCGTGAGTTCCTGCGCGGCCCGCGGGTCGGCCCGGCGATATCCGTGGTGGAATCCCGGGTGGTAGAGGTGGGAGCGTTTAGCCATCGGCGACTCCGCCAGGGCGGGGCCGACCAGGATCACGGTGTGCTTCCAGAGCCTGTGCTGCCGCATCGTTTCCGACAGTTCGCCGAGCCGGCAGCGCAAAACCCGCTGGTCGGGCCAGCTCACCCGGTGGCCGATGATCGCCGGGGTTTCGGGTGGATAGCCGCCGGCCAGCAGTTCTTCCTGTAGCACCCGGTTGCGGGCCGCCGACAGGTACAGCGCCATGGTGGTGCCATGCCGGGCGAACTCGCGTACCCTTTCCCGGGGCGGCATGGGAGTGCGCCCGCCTTCCAGGCGGGTGAGGATCAACGATTGGGCCACCTCGGGCAGGGTCAGCTCCACCTCGGCGGCCGCGGCGCAGGCCGAGAAGGCCGAGACGCCGGGGATCGATTCGTAGGCAAGCCCGATCCGGCGGCAGAGTTCACGCTGTTCCGCGGTGGCCCCGTAGAGGGCCGGATCGCCGGTATGCACCCGGGCCACCAGCAAACCTTCGTCGCGAGCCCGCTCGTACAGCGGGGCGATGTCCTCCAGCGCGGCCGTGGCCGAATCCACCAGCAGCGCATCCGGCCGGCGATTGGCCACGATCTCCGAGCTGACCAGCGAGGACGCCCAGATGACGATGTCTGCTTCGGCGATGGTGCGCGCGCCGCGCAGCGTGATCAGGTCGGCGGAGCCCGGGCCCGCACCCACGAAGACCACCCGCCCGGCACGTGGCTGGGTGGCTTGGTCATCGGCCCGGGTGCGGTCTCTCGGGGCCGGGTACGGGACGCATCCGCTGTCTGCCGCGGCTGCTGGATTCCGGGTCACAGGCGTTCTCCTGTTCCGCTGCGCCGCGCCGGCCACAGCACGCTGGTGAAATAGGGGGCCTTCGTCAGTTCGGAGACCGGCGCGAGCCGCTGGCCGGGCAATCCGACATCGATGCCGGCGATGGCCTCGTCCCCCACCTCGGCCAGGTGGGTGCGCAACTCGCCGAGGTGCCGGCCCGCCTTGTAGACCACGCAGGTATCGACCACCCCGGCCACCTCGACCAGCCGATCGATGCCTTTCTTTAAGGGTACGAGGGCCAGCACCTCGTCTCCCTCGACCAGTGGGATGCGGCTGGCCGCGGCCAGGGCCTGCATGGCGGTGATGCCCGGCACCACGGTCACCTCGACGGTGGGCAGCCGGTCGCGTACCCCGGCGGCCAGATAGCTGAAGGTCGAGTAGACCGAGGGATCCCCGATGGTGGCGAAACCCACCTGCGTGGCGCCTTCGGCGAAGCAGCGCACCGCGGCTTCGACGGAGGCTCGCCAGCTTGCCGCTCGCCGGGCGGTGACCCCGCTGCGGTCGGCCATCGAGAACGGCACCCGCACGATCCGGCCGGCGACCTCCGGGCAGGCGGCGGTCACCGTGGTTTCCGCGCGGCCGGCGTCCGGTCCGCTGGTCTCGGTGGCCGGCACCAGGATCGCGCTGCACCGCTGCAAGGCCTTGACCGCCTTGACCGTGATCAGCTCGGGATCCCCGGGGCCGACTCCGATGCCGACCAGCCGCACAGTGCTCATTCCGCCTCCTCCGCCCCTCCACGAGGGCAGCCTCCAGGATTCCACCGCACTCAAGCGACCGGGCTTATCCCGATCCGGTCTCCGACCGATCGGGCATCACCGTTGCGGGACAGCGCCGGCCTCTCACCGGCTTCGTTGCATGCGGCGTACCGGCCTAGGGATACCGGCCAGCCCAGCATAGCGATGCGGCACGCAACCGGCTAGGGTGACCACCGTGCCGCTTCTAGTCGTCGGGGTCAGCCACCATCAGGCGACCGCCGATCAGCTCACCGAGTTCAGCGTCTGCGCCCGGCAGGCGGTGGCCCCCCTGTGCCGGGAGCCGGGTGTTGCCGGCCTGATCGAATTGGCCACCTGCAATCGATATGAGCTCTACATCGACACCGACCGCTTTCATTCCACCATGCGGGCCGCGAAGCGGCTGCTGGGCGAGGCTGGTGCCGGCGAACTGATCGAACTGATCGATCCGCTGGCTGCCCGCAACGGCGTAGAGCACCTGCTCAGGGTCGCCTGCGGGCTGGAATCGATGGTGGTGGGCGAACCCGAGGTGGTCGGTCAGGTGCGGGCCGCGCTGGCCGCTCATCCCGAACGGATGACCCCCAGCCTGCGCCGGCTGTTCCAGTTGGCGCTGTCCACCGCCAAATCGATCGCCGCCGATACCCCGTTGGGTGCGGTGGGCCGCAACATGGCCACGGTGGCTCTCGACCTGGTGGAGCGACGTCATGGTTCGCTGGCCGGGCAGCCGGTGCTGCTGTTGGGCACCGGAGCCTATGCCGGAGCGGTCACCGCCGACCTGGGCCGCCGCGGTGCCCGGATTCGCGTGCATTCCGGGTCGGGTCGCGCGACGGTTTTCGCCCGTTCCCATCCGGTGGCGGTGGTCGAGCCGCAGGACCTGGCCGCCGCGCTGGCCTCCTGCGTCCTGGTGGTGTCGTGCAGTGGGCGGGGGGTGCGCACCCTGACCGCGGAGCAGGTGCTGGCGGCCCGGACGCCCGATCGGCCCATCCTGCCGGTGATCGATCTGGCCCTGAGCCGGGACGTCGACCCGCTGCTGGCCGGGGTGGCGCCGGTGGATCTGATCGATCTCGACGAGATCGGGCGGTATGCCCCACCCGAGCAGGCCCAGACCTTGGCGGCCGCCCACCAGGTGGTGCGGCAGGCCGTCGAGCGCTATCTGGAAACCGAACGGGAGAAGCTGGCCGATCCGGCGGTGCGGGCGATGCGCGAGCACGTCAACCGCATCGTCGACAACGAGATCGAGGCCGTCGCCACCCGCGCCACCCCGGAGGTGGCCGCGGCGGTGGCCCGTTCCCTACGGCGAGTGGCCGGCGTCCTGCTGCACACCCCTTCGTTGCGGGCCGCCGAACTGGCCAGGGGCGGCGATCCGGCCGAGGTCACCCGGGCCATCGAGACGGTGTTCGGAGTGGAGGTCGGGAAATGACCGCGCTGCGGCTGGGCACCCGGGGGTCCTTGCTGGCCCGCACCCAATCCGGTTCGGTGGCGGCGGCGCTCGCCGCCGCGAGCGGGCAGCCGGTCGAGTTGGTGCGGATCCGGGCCGAGGGCGACGACACCGCCATCCCACTGGACGCCCCGGTCCGGCCGGGTGCCTTCGTGGCCACGCTGCGCGATGCCCTGCTGGCCGGCGAGGTCGATCTGGTGGTGCACTCGTTTAAGGATTTGCCCAGCGAGCCACTGCCCGGGCTGGTCATCGCGGCGGTTCCGGCGCGCGGCGATCCCCGCGACGCCCTGTGTTCCCGCGATGGCCTGGGTTTGGCGGGGCTGCCGGCCGGCGGCCGGGTGGGCACCTCGAGTCCTCGGCGGGCCGCCGGGCTGCGCAGGATACGGTCCGATCTGGAGGTCGTGCCGATCCGCGGGAATGTCGATACCCGGTTGCGGAAGGTGGCCGAGGGCACGGTGGACGCGGCGGTGCTGGCCCTGGCCGGGCTGGCCAGGCTGGACCGCCGGCATGAGATGACCGAGGCGATCGACCCGCGGGTGCTGGTGCCCGCACCCGCCCAGGGTGCGCTCGCGGTGGAATGCCGCGCGGACGAGCTGACCGGGTTGCTGGGTGTCTTGGACGATCGTTCGAGCCGGCTGGCGGTGACCGCCGAACGAGCCGTGCTGGCCGGCGTGCAGGCCCGGTGCACCACGGCGGTCGGGGCATTGGCCAGTTGGCGGGCGGGCCGGCTGGAGCTGATCGCCCAACTATCCGGCCACGCCGGTATTGAGTTTGCCTCAGCTTCGGCCACGGCGGCGGTTGCCGCCGAGCCCGACGCGCTGGCGCTGGGCCGGCTGGTGGCCGAGAGACTGCTTGCGGGGGCAGATGACTCGCTTTGATGTGCTGTTGATCAGGCCGGATGGCAATGAGACGGATGCCCGGGCGCTGGCCGGGCAGGGTATCGGCGCGCTCATCGAGCCGCTCCTCAAGATCACCCCGGTGCCGGACGCCAGCGGCCCGCGAGAACTCGCCGATGAGCTAGGCTCACTTGGTGCCGGGGACTGGCTGCTGATCACCTCTCCCCGCACCTGGGGGTGCTGGGCGGAGTCCGTGGCCGGTCTGGCACCGGCGGTGCGGGCCGCCGCGGGCCGTGGCCTGCGGGTCGGCGCCATCGGCCGGGCCACCGCCGCCACGCTGCCCGCGTTGCCCCCCGGAACGGTGCTGGTCTGCCGAGGGGTGAGTGCGGCCGATCTGCTGGCCGAATTGCTGGCGCTCGCCCCCGGCCGGCGGCCACGCCCGGTGGCGTTGCTGCCGAGTTCCGAACGCGCCCGGCCGCTGCTCGCCGACGGCCTGCGCACGGCCGGTTGGCGGGTACGCCGCACGGCGGTCTACCGGACCACGAACCGGCGGCCGCCCGCCGGTTCGGCGATCCATCGCGGCGCCTTCGATGCGGTGCTGGTGCGGTCGCCCAGCGCGGCGGAGGCGCTGGCCGGGCTGGGCGTGCCGATCGCCGGGCTGCCGGTGTTCGCGGTGGGCCCGGTGACCGCGGCCAGTTGCCGGCGCCGGGGCTGGCGGGTGATCGAACTCGGCCAGACGGCTGCCGGCGCGGTGGCCGAGCGGATCGGGGCTTGGCGGGCGGCTGGGTGAGGCCGGCTCACCTGGCCGGGGCGAACGCCCTGCACAACGGGTACCGATTGCGGAGGAAGAACCGATGACAGATCGAGGGATCGTGCAACGACCACGGCGGGCCAGGCAGAGCGCCGGAGTGCGCAGGCTGTTGGCCGAGACCCGCCTGCATCCGGCGGAGCTGGTGCTGCCGCTGTTCGTGGTGGAGGGCCTGGCCGAGCCACGCCCGGTGCCTTCGCTGCCGGGAGTCGTCCAGCACACCCTGGATTCTCTGGGCGAGGCCGCCCGCGCCGCGGCGGCGACCGGAATCGGCGCCGTCATGCTGTTCGGCATTCCCCGGCGCAAGGACGCGATCGGTTCCGGCGCCACCGACCCGGAGGGCATTCTCGCCCGCGGTATCCGGGTGCTCGCCCAGGCCGTGCCGCAGCTGCCGGTCATCGCCGATCTCTGCCTGGACGAGTTCACCGATCACGGCCACTGTGGTGTTCTGGCCGACGACGGCCGGGTGGACAACGACGCCACCTTGACCCGCTATGAGCAGATGGCCGTGGTGCTCGCCGCGGCCGGCGCCACCATGGTGGGCACCTCGGGCATGATGGACGGCCAGGTCGGCGCGGTCCGGCGTGCCCTGGACGCGGCCGGCCACCAGGACACCATGGTGCTGGCCTATGCCGCGAAGTATGCCTCGGTCTGCTACGGCCCGTTCCGGGACGCGGTCGAATCCTCGCTGCGGGGGGATCGGCGCAGCTACCAGCAGGATCCCGCCAATGGCCGGGAGGCGCTGCGCGAGGTGCGGCTGGACATCGCCGAGGGGGCCGATGTGGTGCTGGTCAAGCCGGCGCTGACCTATCTGGATGTGGTCGCCCAGGTGGCTGCCCGGGCCGAGGTGCCGGTGGCGGCCTATCTGGTGTCGGGTGAGTTCGCGATGATCGAGCTGGCGGCCGCGGCCGGCCTGTGCGATCGCCGGGCCGCGATCTTGGAGGCGCTGACCGGCGTTCGCCGGGCCGGGGCCCGGATCGTCGTCACCTATTGGGCGGCCGAGGTGGCAGGCTGGTTGCAGGAGGCGACCCGATGACCCACGAGAACGCGACAAGACCGATGTCCCGCCAGGCGGTAGCCCGGCTGCTGGCCCAGGATGCCGCCGATGTCCCCTTGAGCAACGAGGAGCTGTTCGCGCGCGCCCGCCGGGTGATGCCCGGCGGGGTGTCCTCCCCGGTGCGGGCCTTCGGCGCGGTCGGTGGGACGCCCAGGTTTGCCGCCAGCGCCCGGGGGGCCTGGCTGACCGATGCCGAGGGCCGCCGGTACCTGGATCTGGTGGGTAGCTGGGGGCCGATGATCCTGGGGCATGCCCATCCCGAGGTGCTCGCCGCGACGCAGCGGGCGGTGCAGGATTCGACCTCATTCGGCGCCCCTAGCATCCCCGAGTTGCTGCTGGCCGAGCAGGTGGTCGCCCGCGTCGCCCCGGTGGAGCGGGTGCGGTTCACCTCCAGCGGCACCGAGGCGCTGCTGACCGCGGTCCGGCTGGCCCGGGCGGCCACCGGCCGGTCGAAGATCGTCAAGTTCGCCGGCTGCTATCACGGGCATTCCGATGCCCTGCTGGTGGCGGCCGGATCCGGTGTGGCCACGCTGGGGCTGCCCGATTCGCCGGGGGTCACGGCTGCCGCCGCCGCGGACACCGTGGTATTGCCCTACGGCCGGCTCGATCTGGTGGCCGAGGTCTTTGCCGCCCATGGCGATCAGATCGCCGCGGTGCTGACCGAGGCGGTGCCGGCGAACATGGGCGTCGTGGTGCCTCCGGAGGGTTTCAATCGGGGGTTGCGCGAGTTGTGCGCCGCGGCCGGCGCATTGTTCGTCATGGACGAGGTGTTGACCGGGTTCCGGTTGTCGGCCGCGGGCGGCTGGGGGCTGTCGGGTGAGCCGGAGGGTTGGGCGCCGGATCTGTTCGCCTTCGGCAAGGTGATCGGCGGTGGGCTGCCGCTGGCCGCGGTGGGCGGGCCGGGCGGCCTGCTGGACCGGTTGGCGCCGGCCGGGCCGGTCTATCAGGCCGGGACGCTCAGCGGGAATCCCGCCGCCGCGGCCGCCGGGCTGGCGACCTTGCGGCTGCTCGACGCCGACGCCTACCGCCGCCTCGACCGGATCGCCGAATCGGTCATCGGGCTGGCCCGCGACGCCCTGGACGCGGTTGGTGTGCCCTACCGGATCAACCGGGTCGGCAACCTGTTCAGCGTGTTCTTCACCGACACCGATGTGGTCGATTATGCGACCGCGCGCCGCCAGGACGCAGCCCGGTTCGCCCGGTTCTTCCACGCCATGCTGGCGGCCGGGGTTTGGCTGCCGCCGAGCGGTTACGAGGCCTGGTTCTGTTCCACCGCGATCGGGGACGCCGAGTTGGCGCATCTGGCCGCCGCCCTGGCCGAGGGGGCGCAGGCCGCCGCCCGCGAGGCCTGAACCCGGTTTACACCCGGCCGATCGCCGGGTCGTCGTGGTGTCCCGCCACGGCGGGGGCGAGCCCGCCCGGTATCGGCGGGATGCGGCTGCCGCAGGTGATTCCCGCGCCTCGCCGGTACCCGGGTGGGCGGCGCCCTCAGGGCTGCTCGACTACCCGGCCGCCCACGAACCGGTAGCTGCGCTGGCTCATGGCCGCCACCAGATCGTGGTCGTGTGAGATGAGCAGCACGCTGACGCCCTGCTCGGCGTGCAGGCGACGGATCAGGGTCATCATCTGGGCCTGTACCGACAGGTCGAGCATCGAACTGGCCTCGTCCAGCAGCAGGCACCGTGGGGATACCACCAGGCAGCGCGCCAGCGCCAGGCGTTGCAGCTGTCCCCCGCTCAGCTGGTGGGGGTAGCGGTCGAGCAGGCCGTCCTCCAGGCCCAGCGAGGCGAGTTGTCCGGCGATCTGCTGGGCATGGTTCGCCCCGGCCAGTTTGAACAGCCGCAACGGTTCGGTCAGCGAACGGCGGAGCAGCCAGCGGGGGTTGAAGGCGTTGCGCGGATCCTGGAAGACCACCTGTACCTCCCGATGGATCAGCCGGCGTTCGGCGCGGCGCAGGCCGGCCAGGTCGGTGCCGCGATAGCGGATCCGGCCGGCCTGCCAGTCGGTCAATCCGAAGAACATCCGCAGCAGGGTGGATTTCCCGCAGCCGCTTGGCCCGGTCAGCCCGACGATCTCGTGTCGGCCCAATTGCAGGCTGACATCGGTGAAAACCCGGATCCGGGGCCTGCCGAGAGCCGTGCGATAGCTCTTGGCCACCTGCTCGAACTCGATCAGTGGGCCAGGCACAGCATCCTGCTTCCGGTTTCGGTTTCCTGCATCGCCGTCAGCTCGCGGCATCCGGGACGCGCCAGCTGGCAGCGTTCGGCGAAGGGGCAGCCGTGCGGCACGGTGTAGAAGCTGGGCGATTCGCCGGGAATCGGGTGCATTCCCCGGCTGGGTAGCGCGGCTATCAGGCCCCGGGAATAGGGGTGGCCCGGGCCGGCGAAGAATCGGCGCGCCGGGGCCTGCTCGACCAGCCGGGAGCCGTAGAAGACCCACACCTCGTCGGCGACCTGTTCGGCCAGGGTCACGTCGTGGGTGATCACCAGCAGGCTACGCCCGGCGGCGGCCAATCCGGCGATCACCGAACGTACTCGCCGGACGTTCCCGGGGTCCAGGCCCTTGGTCGGTTCGTCCAGGATCAAGAAACCCGGCTCCAATCCCAGGCCGGTAGCGATCAGGGCGCGCTGGGCCATACCGCCGGACAGCTCGAAGGAGTATCTCCGGGCCACGCCATTGGGCAGCGCGACCCGGTTTAGCAGGCGGTTGGCGAACCCGGCCTTCTGCCGGCGGCGGATGCGGCGGCGCCGGATGGCCGTTTCGGCCAGCAGTTCATCGATGCGGTAGGCCGGGTTCAGTGCCGATAGCGGATTCTGGGCAACCCAGCCGAGTTCGCTGCCCCGCAGCAGGTCCCAGTCCCGGTCGGCCATCCCCACCAGTTCGCGTCCGGCAAACCGGATGCTGCCCCGCAATTCGGCGTTGTAGGGCAGCAGGCCCATGATTGCCGCGCCGAGTACCGATTTGCCGGAGCCGCTTTCGCCGATAATGGCGGTCACCTGGCCGGCCGCGATATCGGCGGTCACCGCGGTGACGGCATATCCCCAGCCATGCGCGGTCCGGAACCGGACGCTGACCTCGCGCAGTTCGACGATCGCGGCCATCAGCCCACCGCCAGGGTGTCATTGCGGTGGATATCCCAGTGGTCTCGCAGCAGCTCGCCCAGCCGGGCAATCGAGAAGGCGGCGGCGAACAGCATCGCGGCCGGTGCCAGCAGGGCCCACGGTTGCTGGCCGAAATACTGCCGGGCGTCCTGGATCATCACCCCCCAGTCGGGGGTGGGGGGTTGCAATCCCACCCCGATGAAGCTCAGGGCCGCTATCGTCAGGACCATCCGCCCCATCCGGTGCATGGCCAATACGATCAGGGTGGGCATGGCCAGCGGCAGCAGATGGTGGACGATCAGATAGCCGCTGCCCGGCAGATAGACCTTGGCGGCGGTCACGAACTGCTCGGCACGCAGCGCCCGCAGCTGCGACCTGACTACCCGGGCCACCCCGGACCAGCCGGTCAGCACCATGGCCAGGAAGATGGAAAGGTTGCTGGCGCCCAGCACCCCGACCACCGCTATCGAGATGCTCAGCCCGGGTAGGCCCTGGAAGATGCTCAGCAGGGTCTGCACGGCCGCGTCCATCGCCTTGCCGAACCAGCCGGCCAGCGAGCCGAAGAAGATGCCGATGAGCATGCCGGCGATGGTTGCGGCGCTGCTGATCAGCAATGCCCCGCGTCCCCCATACAGCACGCGGGAGGCGACGTCGCGTCCCAGGCTGTCGGTGCCCAGCCAGTGGGCGAGGCTGGGTGCCTGGTTGCGGCTGCTCATGTCGGTGGCGATGGGATCGCCCGGGGCCAGCAGCGGCGCCAGCAGGCTGATCAGCACCACCGCTGCCAGCAGCGCCGAGACCGCCCAGATCGCCCGCCTGGTCTTCATATCGCCTGGCGCAATCGGGGCTGGATGAGCAGTTGCACGGTGTCCACGAGCAGGAAGACCGCCAGACAGCACAATCCCATCGCCACCACGTAGGCCTGCACGGCCGGGTAGTCGTGCGCGTTGATCGATTTCAGGATCCACTGCCCCAGCCCGGGCAGCGCGAAGATCGACTCGGCCACCGTGGATCCGCCCAGGATGCCAACGAAATAGTTGCCCCACAGGCTCAGGACGCTGGCCAGCGCATTCGGCAGGGCGTGTTTGGCCGCGGCGAACCGGAAGGAGAATCCTTTCGCCCGGGCCATCTCGAAATACTCCGCGCCGAAGGTGGTCAGCAGATCGGCGCGCAGCACCCGGGTGATCTGGGTGGTGGAGCTCATCGAGATGGCCAGGGCGGGCAGGATCAACGAACCGGGGCCCCGGTAGCCGCTGGTGGGCAGCACCCGCAGCGTCTCGGCGAAGACCAGCACCAGCACCAATGCCACCAGGAATCCCGGCAGCGCCGAGAAGATGCTGGTCAGCCCCAGGAAGATGCGGTCGATCAGGCTGTTGGCGTGCATGGCCAGCAGCAGCCCCAGCGGTATCGAGGTGATCACCATGATGGCGATCGCAAGCAGCGACAGCTGGGCGGTGACCGGCGCCCGAAGCATCAGCTCGTGGGCGATCGATCGGTTGGACATGAACGAGACCCCGATATTGCCTTGCAGCAATTGCCCAAGCCAGCGGGCATACTGCTCGATCAGGGAACGGTCCAGGCCCAGGGCCTGGCGAACCTGGTCGAGTTGCTCCTGGGTTGGCACGCTGACCCCGTCCGAGGCGAGGATCGCATAGGCGGGATCTCCCGGGGCCAGCTGCCCCAGGAGGAAGCTGAGCACCGTGATGCCGAAGAAGGTGAGCACCCCCTGGATCAGGTGCCGCAGCAATACCCGCACCATGCCGGTCAACCAGCCCAGTGCATCTGGGACAGGGTGACTCCGTAGGCGGTGGCGTCGTAGCCGGCCAGATCCCGATGGTGCACCACCAGGTAGTGGTCGTGGTAGAGCGCCAGGGTGGGCAGGGTCTCCAGGGCCAGCTCTTGCAACTGCTTGTAGAGCTCCATCCGCCGTCCGGAGTCGAGTTCGGTGGCGGCCTGGTTGAGCAGGGCGGTGGCCTCGGGATTGTTGTAGCGTCCACCGTTGTTCGGGCCCATGAAGACCTTCAGCATCGTCACCGGGTCGCCGTCTGGCATGCCCTGGGTGTGGAAGGACAGGTCGAAGTTGCCATCGGCCCGCCGTTTCTGCTGTTCGCTGCCCTCAAGGATGGTGATGGTCACATCGATGCCGATCTCCTTGAGCACCGACTGCACGTATTCGGCCTGCTCCTTGTAGGGGTAGCGGTCGATGCCGTACTGGGGCACCAGCAATTCCAGCGGCAGCCGCCGGTCGCCCAGCACCTCGGCGGCCAGCTTCTTGGCCTGCTCCGGGTCGTGGACGGGGTTATCGGCGACGAAGCCCAGCTCCGAGGCATTCAGCGGGTTTGCCGAGGCCAGGGCGTAGCCCCGGTAGAACTCGTCGACGATGAGCCGCCGGTCGATGGCCCAGGACATGGCCTTTACCAGCCGCGGATCGTTGAGGTATTCGCGAGATTGGTTGACCTGCATGAAGTGGGTGATGGTGGAGGGCCGCGACGAGATCACGAACTCGTCCGACTGGGCCAGCTCGGCGGCCTGGGATGGCCAGATCGCCCCGATATCCAGGACGCCTTGGATCTCGCCGGAACGCAGCGCAGCCGCCCGGGTGTCGGCGTTGGGCATGGAGAGCACCTTGACGCTGTGCACCTTCGCCTTGTCGCCCCAGTAGTTCTCGTTGGCCTCCAGGACGGTGTACTGGTCGGCTTGGTGTTCCACGATCCGGAAGGGGCCGGTGCCTTGCACCACGGTGCCGAAGTCGCCGTTTTCGTCCAGGCATTTCGGGCTTACCATCGGGCTGCCGAAGTTAGTCAACCGTTGAATGGCCGATGGCGAGGGGACGTTGAAGACGAGTTTGACGGTGTGGTCGGCTACTTTCTCGACGCGTTCCAGGCCCGGGTAGGTTTTGGCGGCGTCCAGGGTGTAGAACGGCGACTTTTTGGGGCTGTGCTGTACGACCCGGTCGATGTTAGCGATCACCGCATCGGCGTTGAAGGGTTCCCCATCGTGGAAGGTGACCTGCTCGCGCAGCGAGATCGTCCACTCCTTACCGTCGTCGGACATCTGCCAGTCGGTGGCCAGGGCGGGCGCCGGCGCGCCGTCCTCGCCCAGGTTCACCAGCGGTTCCCAAACCTGCAGGATCAGGCTGGAATAGTAGCCGTCCTTCTCGCCGGGGCTCAGATCGCGGGGTGCGGCCAACACGACTTGCTTGTTGTAGAGCTCTTCGGCTGGGGCCGACGGTGCGCCGGTGCCACCGCCCGAGCAGCCCGCCAGGGCAAGTAGCATCGCCAATAGCGCGGCGAAGTAGTGGATCAAACGCTTCACTGCGTCTCCTAACCAGAGGTTCCGGATATCGACCAGGAGTCCGGCAACAGACCAGAGGCGAGCGCGACATCCAGGGCCGGCCGCCGGATCCGCGGCCCGCCGCCCGGGCCGGCCGGATCTAGGCGGACGCATGCGTTTGGATCGCGATCATCCTCGTGACCGCACCATCCACCTATTCACTTTGAGAGGTATCTGACTGAGCTTGCGCATCACAGTTACGGGATAGTTCCGGATTCGCACCGGATTCCCTCCACGCCCGGGAGTATAGCCACCCGGATCGCAAGACGGCATCCGCGGCTGCCCGAGGGCCGCGCAGGGGCATCGCCCGGCACCGCGGCCACCCCCGCCGACGGGACGGCTGCCGGCCGCCGCGACTCGTGGCGCCCAAGGCATTCCTGGCCGCGGATCCAGCCGGGTCAATCGGCTACCGGCAGCATCGCACCGGTCACTGCCCGCTCTCGCGGAACGGTTCCGGTGCCGGGCGATGCCCACCGCGCGGACGCCGCCCCAGCGGGTAGCCGGAGCGCCAGATGTAGAGGCCGACCACGGTGAAGCCCGCCGCCAGGCCGACCGCCCACCACGGAAACCTCGGCACCTCGGGGGGCCGGCCTGCCGAAGCCAGGTCGCGCGTGGGAGTGGGCACGATACGCTGGCCGGTCACGAGGATGCGATGGCTGTTGATGCCCAGCGGGGTGCAGGTGACCAGGGTGAGCAGATCGCGGCCCTGCCAAACGAGCAGCGATTCGGTCTCGGCTGGCAGCACCACCTGCGTCTTGATGATCTGATAGGTGAGGACCTCGCCGAAAACCTCCACGGTGAAGGTGTCGCCCGTCTTCAGCCGATCGAGGTGAGTGAACAGTTCGGCGCGGGCCAGCCCGCGATGCGCGGTGAGCACGGTATGGGTGTCCTGCCCGCCCACCGGTAGGGACGTGCCCTCGAGATGCCCGACTCCCTTGAGGAGGGTTTCCTCCGAGGTGCCGTGATAGATGGGCAGGTCGAGGTCGATGGCCGGTATCTTCAGCCGGGCCATCAGGCCATCCGCGTTGGCTTGCAGGATGGCGTTGTAGTCTAGGGATTCGTCGGCGACCGTCCCGGCACCGGTCGGAAGGTTGGTGTCGGCCTGCAAGACGGCACCGGCGTTGAGGGCATCGTTGTAGGCATGCGCCTGGGCCAGTTGCTCGGCCGGCGGCGGGTCGGCCTCCTCCAGGCTGCCTTCATAGTCGGTGATGACCTGCGATTGGTTGTACTGCGCGATCCAACTCGCGATGGCCGGGTAGGCGAGCACGACCATACCGACGAGCCCGATGACGGCCGGAAGGAACGCGGCCCACGAAAAGCGCCAGGCACCCGGGTGCCGGCCACGCCGTTGGGTATTCTGCCGGCTCAATCTTTCCCCCTCACCACGGGGTGGCGGGAAGGCACCCGGCCTTCCCGCCACCCCGTCGCGGATCGGCCTCCGGGTTCACGCCGACCCCGGAGGCAGTCGACTCACTGCACCGCGACGCTGCGCCTGCGCGAGCGGGCGGCCAGCGCGGTTCCTCCGGCGATCAGCAGCAGGGCGCTGCCGCAAACGACCATCAGCACCTGGCCGGCGGCACCGGTCAACGGCAGACCGGGCACCCGCTGCTTGCTGTTGGTGATCCTCGCGTCATAGGCAACCGAGATGTCGGTCGTACCGGTCTTGACGGTCAGCGGAGTCTCGACATTGGCCGGCAGGACGAAACCAGCCGGCGCGCCGGTCTCGACCAGCACATAGCACCGCTGGGTTGCGTCGATCGGAGCGTTCTTCGAGTCGGAGACGAACAGGCCGGCGATCGACACCACACCATTCGAATCCGAAGTGAAGGTCGTCTGGCCGCCGACCTGGATGGCGGCACCGGTCCGCTGAGCGGAAGAGCAGTCCGCGGCATAGGGATCCTGGGCCTCGTACACCTCGAAGGTCGCACCCTGCAAGCCCTTGTCGGTCTTGTTCGCGTCCACCTTCAGCACCTTGACATCGCCCCAGTGGGTGACGACCTCCGGGGTTTCCGGCGGGTTCGGCGGGACCGGCGGGGTTTCCGGTTCGTCCGGCGGCGGGGTCACGGCATACTCGGTATCGGTGATGAGTTGAGCCTTGTTCCGGATATTGCCATCGCCGATGGCCGATACGGTGCCCTGGAAGGTGACCTTGACCACCGAGCCCGGGGCATTCTTGAGAGCGGTCAGGCCCGCCCTGGTGAAGTTCACCGCGACGGTATTCCCCGTGACGTTGACGTTGTACTCGACGCCTGAGGTCAGTTGGTTGCCGCCGAGGGTGACCTCGGTGACGCCCACATTGGTGAAGCGGGCGTCCATGACATCCTTGATCTGGTAGTACTTGAAATAGGATGTGGCGTCCAGGGTAGGCACGGTGGTTGTCACCGGGAAGGTGACCACGGATCCCAGACCGTAGCCATGCTGGGCTTGCGGGTCGATCGACTTGTCGATCGAGACCTCTTCGTTCTTCGGGTAAACGTTTACGGCATAGAGCCAGTTACCCGCCTCGCCGGGGGCGGTGTTGGGATAGGGAATCGTCACGACGAAGGGCTTCGCCTTCTGGACGATGTTGGCGGGCGCCGCCGTCTCGCAGACCAGGTACGCCTTGACCGGCAGGTTGGCGATGGTGGCGATACCGCCACCGGCGGTCGTGGCCTCGCCGGCGGACCCGCCGAGGGTCTGCCCGGCCAGCGTCGGGTTTGCCGGGTCGGCGCAGGCGTCGTCTGGCACCGACAGCCTCGACAAGGTTTCCCAGTCGGCCGGCTTTGCCAGGTCGAGGCTGGTGATCGGGTAGGCGGCGAAGGTCACGCCGTCAACGGTCTGCGCTCCCTCATTCCCGCTACCGTCGGGTTTGCCATTGGTACCATCGCCGTTCAGGTGCTTGTGCACGATGATCGAACCCTTGGCCTGCTGATCGATGTTGCCATAGGGCGGCTCATCGTCAGCATTGGCCACCGTGGCCCCCCCGACCAGGCCCAGCAGACCCAGTGTCACGATTCCTGCGGTGACGCTCAGGCGTCTGCCGTAGGAACGGGTGCTTGCATTCATCAGAGTCGGTCCTCTTCTTTCTCTGGATTCTTTTCTGGAATCGATATCGCTGGCTGCGATTCGGTTTCCGGTTCGCTACCGGCGCGTGCGATCGCCGGCGGTTCGGGTGTGCGGACCCGAAGGGGCCCGCACAGGTGGGGCATCAGGGTCGCCGCGCACGGCGTTTCCGGATGGCCACGCCGCTGGCCAGCGCTGTCGCCATCAGCATGCCTCCCGCGAGCAGCACGATGTCCGTGCCCATTCCCCCCGTCAACGGCACCGTCAATCCTTCCCGCGGTCTATTGGTGAAGGCGGTATCGAAGACATAGTCCAATGCGTCGGCGGTGATCCGGAACTCGTGGGTCGTCGCATCGAGCCGGTACCCCGCGGGAGCGACGCTCTCCCGCAGCGAATAGGGCTTGTCGCTCCACGACAGACCCGTCACCTTGAACGATCCTGCCCGCGGATCGGTGTCGGCGAACGCACCTCCGGCGCACTGGCCGGCGGTATCGGCCACGCAGTCGGCGACCGTGGTTCCGGCGGGCACATCGGGCCCGGTGAGCAGCCACTGCGAGCCGGACAATGCATTGGAGTGCATATCATGCTTCTGCCAGGCCACCGAACCGGTCAGCCGCTTGTTGACGATGCCGGAATCGCTAACGGTGCCATCGGGATCGGAGCTGTCCGCCAGCCGGGCGCTCAGGGCGGCACCGGTGAGCTGTGGGAACGTGAACACCTTGCCGGCCGCCGCGTACCCGGTGGGCGCCTGGGCCTCCCGGATGGAGTAGGTGCCCCACACCAGCCCCGTCAATTCGAAGGCGCCCGCGGCGGGATCCTGGTCGGCATAGTCACCGGCCGGGCAGGGAGCCTGCGTGCAGTCGGCGACCAGGGTTCCACCGGGCACGCCCGGCCCGGTGAGCAGCCACTGCGAGCCGGCCACCTGGGTTCTGGCGTCTTCATCCAGTTTCCGCCACACCAGTGAACCCGGTTTCGCCGAGTTGGTGATCTCGCATGTCACCCGGTCCTGGTTGTTGACCGAGACCCGTGACCCCGAGACGGTCGAGGAGTATGCCTGGCCGCCGGCCGCGGTGCCCTCGGTCTGCCGGCATGACCATGCGGAGGCCGTGTAGCCGGCCGCGCTCGGATCTGCCGAGGTTTCCGACAGCGCGAAGACCCCCGCCACGACCACGTTGCGTCCGGCGCTGCCCTGGCCGGTCACCAGATGGTGCCCGTCGGTCTGCGAGCCCTGCTGGCCCGTCAGCGACCACCGGTCGGCATCGAGCGCGGGCACCTCGGCGCTGGCGTACGTACCATCCACTCGCTTGACGAGTTCGAGGGTGGGTACCCGCACCGCCGCCTTGTAGTCCTCGACCTCGCCGGTCGCCGTGTTGCCGGTCGGCGCCAGGGCACCCGGGTCGTCGGTGATGCGGACACGCATGAACGTGTCGGGCTGGCTTCCGGCCTCGCCGTCCACGCTGCGCACCACATCGCCGGGGACCGTCCAGGTCAGTTGCACGCTGTCGGTGGTACAGGCCACCTCATCGCTCTTCTCGCCGGGATCGAAGATGCCATTGTGGTTCCAGTCGATCCAGCCCGCGACCCGTCCGGGACCGGTGCACCTGGCCTGCTGCGTCCATGTCGCGCCGGGCTGGGTGCGGATGCCATCCGCCGGCAGCGCGACGCCATCCTCGTCGTCCGGGGTCCCACCATCGTCGTCCCCCTGCGCGTCGGCGCTGTGCAGCTGATAGCCCTCGGCGTCGATGTAGTCGCCGAGCCGGGTATTGGACTGCCCGAACTCGGCCTGCGGGCTGACCGCGAACAGATCCCGCGTCGAACCTACGGTGCCGCCCTGCCAACTAGGCTGGAACAGGGACGAGGCCTTGCCGTAGGACTCGGGGGCGTCCCCGAAATCGGTGGCGATGATGAGCCCAAGGGCGACCGCGCTGTATCCCGATCCCTGCAACGTGATCGTGGCGCTGGTGGCCCCCTCCATGAACATGACCGCGTCGGGCCCGCCCAGGCCATTGGGTTTGGAATAGCTCCCGTAGTTTTGATACACGCACTCCATGCCGGTGGGCCGCAGTTGCAGGGTGCGGCCGCCATCGGAGAGCACCCCGTCGGTGGTGATCTGCCGCCCGGTTCCGCCTCTCGTGTCCCGGCAGTCGGCGCTTCTCAGGGTGTCGAGCACTCGCCAGGTCACGCCGGGCTGGACGGTGGCCTGCACCCATTCGTTCTGGTACTCGTCGGTGGCGCTCCGGGTGCTGGAGGCCTCCGCATCGGCGAAGACCAGGCCGCTCAACGGTACCGCCCGAGCCGAACCGTCGGGCGCCTCAAGCCGGGCAGAGCAACTGAGCCCGAATCTCACCCGGGCCGCATAGCCGGTGGGCGTGGTATCCGCACCGGGGGTGCCCCAGGGCTTGCCGTCCCATGTGTTGCCGCCGTTATAGGCATATCCGTTGGCCAGGCCGATGACCATCTGGTTGTGGTTGGTGTAGTCGCGAGGGTATGCCAGCGGGTCGTGCCATTCCGCCCCGCCGTCGCTCCAGCTGGCGGGGCCCCCGATGTTGTACAGGTTGTCGAGGGCATCGCCCGCCCACGCGCCGGGAATGGTCGCCACGAGCGGAGCCTTGGCTTGGCCCTCGGTGACATCGGGTGCGTGACCGAGATGCTCAAGACCGGACAGGGTACAGGTGGTGATCAGGCGTCCGGCTTCGCCCATATTGCGGAAGTTGGTGAAGGTTTTCTCCTCGCCATAATCGAGGACCGGGACGTTCGGTCTCGCTACGCCGGCGAAATCGGCGTAGTCCCCCCACTGGAGCCATTGGATGGATTCCTTGAACCGGCCCGACCCGCCGGTGGCGAACACCGCGGGCAGGGTACCTGCCCTGGTTTTCCGGGGCGCCTCCTGGGCGAAGACCGCGGCCCCGGCATCGCCGTCGGCCGCGCCGGCCTGGCTGGATTCCGCGGCCGGCCCGGCGTCATCGGCCGTGCTCTGGGAACTGGCCTGCGGGGTGCTGCGGTCCTGGTCGACCGTCTGGGGCGATGCGTGCTGCTCCTCAGGCGTCGCCGTGCCGGGCCCAGCGGTCGATACGGTTGCACCGGCATTGCCCGTGTCCTCGGCGGTCGCCGTGGCCGTCGGGCCCGAGCCGACGCTTGCGACCAAGCCAAGAAGCGCGATCGTGCAGGCGCCTACCCGTGCGATACGTGACCGGCCCGCCGACGCGTGGGGACGGCTTTTCCCCCGAAGTCTTACCATACAATCTCCCCCGAAACGATATCCCCCGAAGAATCCTTGAGTGCCCAAGAGGCCTCCAAGGATTCACCCTATCAGCGTGTGCGCTGAGGTTGGTAGGCTAACCCGAGCCCAAACCCAAATCAACTCCTGGCGATTTGGCGTGGAAACAGCATGCAACAAGACCCTGAATCGCCGGCTGGCCCGGCCCCATCGGGGCCG
>ERZ773090.446-NODE-446-length-22655-cov-6.23783_pt1 | contig 22655 bp, 19 predicted proteins | sample MGYA00580579_ERZ773090 | MGnify/ENA primary metagenome ERZ773090 (study PRJEB29015, sample SAMEA2738014) | human oral metagenome | biome: human oral; feature: human-associated habitat; material: dental | place: China | collected 2132 ... | reverse complement strand
ATAAAAAGAAAACCATATAGGTAATGAGAAAGACCACAGCAACCACTAAACGATAACGCCCTCGGCTGTAGACAATCTCTTTAAATGCTAAAAACACAGCTGCCCTCCTTTGAGATATTCGAGACTATTATACCATAAAGAAGCAAACTGGAAAAACTATCCTGTCAATCCCCCTCCATATGCTCTCTGACAAAACCTGCCAGACCGACAGCGGTCACCCTAGCATGAAAATCGCTCATTTGCTGAGCCTTATAGCGAGGATGAGCCAGCCAGTAAATCAGGGTTCCCATAAAGGAAGCAGCCTGATGATTCAGGAGCAAATCCGCTTCTATCTCCTCTAAATGTGGATCAGCCAAGGAAATACTCTGCGAGAAAATCTCCCTCAGAGCTTCCTGCAACCGCTGCGAACTAGTTGGACTGCCATTTGGACCCAAAAGAATAGCCAAGTCTTCCAAGTAAGGCTCAAAAAAATGAAAAAGATTTTGTTTCTCATGGATATAGTCTTCTACCTTAAAATCCTTTTCTAACTTGAACAAGCAGGCAGAATCTAGAGCCACTTGATAATAAACCTGCAAATCACCTAGCAAGCGGTCTTCTATCTTCTCCAGCAGATCATATTTATCCAGATAATGCCGATAAAAGGTACTGCGATTTACCTCTGCCAAGTCAATCAGCTGACGAATACTGATAGTTTCAAAAGTCTGCTCTTTCATCAGCTGCAGCAAGCTAGTCTCTATCTGCTTTTCTGTCTTTCTTCTTTTTTTCTCATACATGCCATTCACCTCAAAATGCAACAGTCTCTCTAAAATTGATGCTTGTATGTCATCCAGCTCCCACTATATAATAAATATAAGCAGAAGACAAGAACAAGAGGATAAAAAAATGAAGATTATTATCAATCAAAAGGAAGTCAGCCAAGAAAGAATTGAGAAATGGCGGAAGAAGAGAATCCATAAAGCAGCTAAGATACTTAATCTAAAGCTACCTAATACTGACAACACGGAGATTTTAGACCAAGCCCTACTGGAAGCAAAAATGAAGCTGACATACGAGGAGCTAATCCATAAAATTGGAACCAAACTCAAATGGAGCCAATATTTGATGAAATGGGCAGCCAAATGGTCCAAGAAACCAAGAAAAAGAACTGCTGTAACGATTTTTGCAAGTGGAATGACTGCTGCTTCTTTCAGTAAAAGGCTAGAAAAGTTGATGTTAGAAAAAACAAATGTTCATAAACGAGTCAATCTTGGTGCCTGTCCAGACCATTATGCCTTGCAGCCGCACGAGGACAAACTGGAAGTCATTGAGACTGCAGGAAACAGCCCACTGCCAACACAGTTTTTCCTTGACCTTGGTGGTGAAGCTGAAATAGAGGAGCCTCGTGATGCGTCTTATCCCTTCCAAACTGTCGGTGCCGCCAGTCTAGCGAATGGTTGCAATATCGGTGGCATTCGCCATCAGTTTCGCGACACAGAAAAAGGCCTAGAAGCCCGATTCTGCGTCGAATTTCCCAGCCTTTGTCCAGACAGCCTTATCAAAGAACACCAGCTCCATCTGGCCGCCGAATGGTCAAGATGGATAATTTGGTGCAAAGAGCATAAAGAATGAATTTCCTTCCAAACAAAAACAGCCCACTGCCATCTTAAAGAGACCGCAGCAAGGCTGTTTTTCTTCTACACCTAATCAAAGACAATCATGGACTTAATAGTCTTGCGCTCATCCATGTCCTTATAAGCTTGGTCAATCTCATCCAGTCTGTACTCACTTGTAAAGACCTTGCCTGGATTAATATCACCATCAAGAACTGCCTTGAGCAAGATTTGCTTGTCGTAAGTCGTGACAGAGGCCGCACCGCCCGCAACTGTAATATTTTGAGCAAAGGTAGAACCGAGCGCTCGATTATTATAGTGAGGCACACCGACAAAGCCTAAGCGGCCACCGTTGTGAAGGACTCCCAGAGCTTGATCAACAGCTGCTTCTGTCCCGACACATTCCAAAGCTGCATCTGCACCACCACCTAGAATCTCACGTACTTTGGCAATTCCTTCTTCGCCACGTTCTGCAACAACAGCTGTCGCACCTGACTCTAAAGCCATCTTTTGTCGATCTTCGTGACGGCTCATGAGAACGATTTGGGAAGCACCACGCATTTTAGCCGCAATAACAGCGCATTGTCCAACAGCTCCGTCACCAATCACGACCACCTTATCACCAGGCTTAACATCTGCAACTCGCGCAGCATGATAACCCGTCGGCATAACATCTGCTAGTGTCAAGAGTGATTTGAGCATGCCTTCTGTATAATCAGAGGGTTGACCCGGAATTTTGATAAGAGCCCAGTTAGCAAATTCGAAGCGCATATATTCTGCTTGCACCCCGTCTGACCAGTTATTCCCAATATGAGAATCACAAGTACCATCAAATCCTGCCCGGCAGGCATCACATTGCCCGCATCCATGAGTAAATGGCGCAATAACAAAATCGCCAGGTTTAACAGTCGTTACTGCATCCCCGATTTCTTCGATAATTCCAATCGCTTCATGCCCACTATTTTGATGGCCTGCTTCAATATCTTGACTGCGGTAGCGCCATAGGTCAGAGCCACAGACACAGGTCCGAACAATCCGAATAATGGCATCATCTGCCTCAATGATTTGCGGACGATCAATCTCAGTCAGTCCAACTTGACCTGCTTTTGTATAAACTGCCAATTTCATCGTTTCTTCTCCTTTAAAACTCTATAGTTCTCGGTTCAAAAAAGAAATGAAAGTTAATAAATTTTAACTTTATATTCTATTTTAAATCAACTATATTTTTCAATAAATCTCTAAAACTAAATATATCTGGAAATTAATTCACATTTTTTATAATAACATATCGTAATAGATAATTTAGAAAAACATAAAAATAGTTTTAAATGAATACATATAAACCATATTATTAAAAAATCTAAAACACTTTGTTATTTATATTTGAAACATTATTTTTTCCAGCTCGCCCATCACTTGGTGTTTTTGCCATATGAATGATATAACGTTTATCGTTAAAATAAGTTAATTTATAATGTTTCCCATCCTCTGTAATGGCGAATCCTAGTTGTTGCAATTCTTGCTTTAACTTCCCATTTAAGCCGCTATAGTCTGTTAGGAGACGTTTTACTTCTTCTCTCTTTTTACCAAGAACGTCTTTAATAGTATTTTGCTGGATAATATCTTGAACAATGTGTTTTCTACGAGTGTCATCTTTAATACTTACTAAGCTATCAGATAATACAGATAGAATTAATTCTTTCTTCTCATCTTGGAAAAATTCTTTTTCACTGCCACTAGATAAGAAACCACTATCATTCACAGTCTTTTTGTTGAAAACATCTTTATAGAAAGCTAACTCATTTTCCAAATCAGAAATATTGTCACGTAAACGGCTATTTTCTTCTGTTAAAGCATCGAAATCACTACTAAAACTTTGTAAGAGTTCGTCCGTTTCTTCCTTTGTTCTCTCAGCTTTTGTTCGTTTATCTTTTTGACTTTTAAATCGATCTTTTAGCAGGAAAGTTGTTACTCCATCCCATGTATACAACGGATCAATACTTTGCTGATTTGTAAAATTAATAATGTCTTTTACAATGTTTTGTCTAGTTATAGTTGGATCAAAATATTCATAATTTAGAAATCTCTTGTGTTTCATTAAATCAGATTGGTAATATATGCCAATTGCACCATTGTATTCATTAGCATTATCACATTGCTCACGAATTAATGTGTTTGTTCTAAGATCGCTTTGTACAAAGATATGCGCTACTCCTTTAAGAGCATAAGCTAATTTGTCGACGTCAATAGGGATATTGTTTGAAAATGTTTTTGATACATAAACTATAGGCAAATCATAAGTCTTTGTTTCATTTATGACTGCCGTCAAAACATTGAGATTTTCACAGTCAATCATATGAGGATCCATTACTACAGGAAGGTCATTGTCATTTACAACATAACCTTTTTCAATCAATAATTTAATAAATAATGGAGTTGTGAATGAAGGGTCAACACCAATAGCATCTTCAGTAAAACTACGATCCAGCATGATTGACATTTTATAGTCTCTAAAGTTCATGATATAATCTGTTTTCCAAATGATTCCATCATCTAATTTTTTTACATATCTTACAGCTATGATTTCCTCATTTCTGTATTCTTTAAATTCGAGAGAGATTGTTTCATCACCAAATTTTTGATTGTAGGATCCATCCCAATTCAAATTGGGTATAACATTATTTTCATGTGGACTTCCTTGATTCCATTCAATCACTAAATTCAAAAAATCATCTTTAGTCAACGACTTATCAATCTTTAAAATTGTAGAAAAAAGTAACATTTCTTTTCCTTTCAGAATCTAATATTAGACCATCTAAAATGGTAATTCTTCATCGAGAATATCATCATTCAACATTTGCATTTTTGGAAATTTTTTCTCATAGAAATCAATTAAAAACAGACCAATAGTCGCACATGCATTAACTACAAAATAAGCATATAAGGATTCAGAAATCAAATACTTTTCAGAAGCCTGACAGTGAAAAAGAGTATTATCACTTCTTAAATCCTCTATTGCTTTTGCAACTGTTACAAATGAAGATGAGATAGATTTCATTTGACTTGGTAATTCAGGACTATCTGGATTAAGTTGAAATACTTTTAATATTTCTTGAACTAACTTCTTACTACTAGCATTAGAAACTACAGATATATGAGCAAATCGGCTATCTGATAAAATCTCTTTAATAATACTTTCTAAAACTGAATTTGCATTCCCAACTGCATCAGCTGGATTTTTCTCAATGTTCTGAAATGCTTTTTCAAAGCTAGTTGAAGCATTCTTATAATCGTCCTTTATTTTATTTCGAAAAGTTGGGATAGATGGTATAAAGTCAGGGGGTTTCAATCCCCAAATCAATGGCCATTTTAATTAACACTTCAGGTTCGTCCTGTGCAATATTTTCTAACGTATCAAGTAATTGAATGTTGTCGTTCACGTAAACAATATCAAAATTTGCATTTCCAAAATTATCATAATAAAGTTTGATTTAATTTCACATATTGCTCAACCTTTTTGTAACTACTATACTTTGACCAAATCATTTTATCTAATTTTTCAATTAACTCCATACGATAAACGGCAGAAATATCCAACCTTACTCCATTTCTTTTACATTTTCCTCAATAAACATAATTTCTTCTTCGCTTAGCTTATATTTTCGATACAATTGCTGATCAATTTCTACAATTGATTGAGACCAATCAATATCCGAATCATTTGAAAAATTTTGAAGCGGAATAAATTTATATGTTGTTCTAGCAGCATCATGACTAGACTTGGCAATACCGTGAAGTAGTCTAGAAAATTTCGTTTTTAAGTATTTCGAAAGATTCTGTGTAGCCCCTTCATCTAAGTTTAAATCCGCACCAATGGCTATATAGGTTTCTGTACATATTGTACCGGGTTCTCCAATTATAGTATTAAAATTATCATCATTTAACTCTGTACCAATATTATTCGCTCGAGCAGTAAAGATTTTCCACTTATCAATCCACTCTGTTTTTACCTTTATTTCGTCCCGCTCTAAAAAGCCGACGACCCCCTTACCATAACATTTTACTGGATTTTGCAAAATAGAAGCATCAGCATGAAATCTTTCATCTCTGATGAAGAAGCCGCTGAAGCCGTACGGCTTCCGCGGCGACGCGAAATCAGAAATTCTTCCTTCATGTAACGGTGTCACCTTATTTATTTTTTCAATTATTTCAACAGAAGTACTATCGCGAATGAAAATATCTAGATCATCAAATTTAATTGTCCTTTGAACATCATTCTTTATTACATTATTTTCAAAAGTAATTACTCGTGTCAAATTTTTATTAGAATTCCAGCTTTTATCCCAATTCACTACGCATACTCCACCTCGAATATTTGTACTTGGAAATACTTCGTCTGGATTAGGAAAATCTAAAATTTGACGAATATGTATATCTGATAGCATCTTATCTCGAAAAGAATCTAATCCTTTTCCTCCACTATACCATCGACTCGGCATAATAAGTGAAATATATTGAGGAGTTAATGCTTTTGCAACGTCAACAAAATAATGATAAGTTGGACTCGCGCTAGCATTTGCTCCCCCATCACTCTCCTGATACGGAGGATTGCCAATCACAACATCAAATTTCACTTTTTCAAAAGCCTCCTCTACTTGTTTTTTTCCTTCTTCAATACTTGATTTTAAAGTATTTGAAAAGTTTTCAATATAGGCTACATTAGTTTTATATTTCTTATAGCCCGTCAAAGTTCGTTCTGTGATAGTCTTAGCCATCGGTGTTTTTGCAATAGCATAGATATTATTCTCTAAGATTCCACGATAAACGCCATCTGCATCAAAGCGATTATCATCATTATTCTGTACATATTGATAATAGAGACTCATAGCAGCATGCAAAGGGTATAGGCCTGTCTTAGCATTAATATCAATGATTTTAGTATCTGGATGGTAAACACTACCCGCAACTTCTGTTTCTGTCCAATGAAGATTAGGCTTAGCTCCATCCGTCATTGATTCGAAATTATCATCATAGAAATTAAGTCCACCAATACCTTTAGCAATTTGCATATTGACCACACGCCATGGAGTCAACACAGTTTCCTTATCGGGGTTTTTAAAGCTACTAAATAAAGTGGCAATTTCTTCTGCACGTTCAATAAAATCAAGACTATCAAAAGATTTAGCTCGTTGACGAATGATTCTACCTGCTTCAATAAAGACCTCTGCATCATAATACTTAGTGATTTCCTTAAACATGCCTTTAGTGAATCCAGAAGGCATGAATTCTTTCCAAGATTCATCATCGACTTCTTTGATAAAGTCTTCGATAGTGATATCTTTACTTAAATCAACATCCATTCCATAAATCATCATTGGAATACGAATAGATACTCCACGTAAGATAGAAATCAAAGTTTTTTGTTGTTTACGAGCCTCTTTGAGTTTCTCTATTGCCTCTTTTTCCTCTTGACTACGCTCACGAGGAGGTTTTTTCTTACCACGTTCTGCCTTATCATACTCTTCATTAGTTAAACCATTTTTATTAACTGTCACCTTGGTAGGCGTTTTTTGTTTTTGCGTTTTACCAACGATAGCACTTAATTCATTAAAGCGTTCAGCATCATCAGAAGTTAATGTTAAGAGGTAGTCATTGTAAAGACTGTCATCTTCAAAGCCTGAGCGAACAGCTTTTTCGGCATAAACTTTCTTTATCTGCGTTAGCATACGATCAACATCAAAGGGTTGCATACCATTATCACCTTTGCCCAATATTGGTAAAAAGTTCAGCAGATTTGACATTGCTTGTTTCTGTTGCTGAGTATTTTTCTTCCCTACACCAGAATTTATCTGAGCACTTTCAGCCATTACTGTCAAAGCACGGTCAGGAGCAAAATCAAAGATGTAACAACGCTTCTTCATCCCTAATTTTTCATGTGAGAAGGGTGTCTGTGCACGAAAAGCAGCTTGCAAATAATTCATAGAACTACTTGTATTGGAAAGAAACATGACTGCTGTCCATTCTGGAACGCTAATACCCGTTGTTAATTTGCGAACAGTTAAAGTAATCGTTTTTGTCTTCGATGGATCATCTGTTATTGCGTTATTAACTTTTGAAAGATCATCATCAGAACTATCTAAAACATTATCGCTTTTATCATTTCTGACTACATTGACAATCTGATAATCCACTCCAAATACTGGATGTTTTTTTAAAAGTTTTTCAAATGCATTAGCTTCTTTAACACCAGGCATGAGCCAGAGGGTGTGACGGAGTTCTTCACGATACTCTTTTGTTGAAAATGGATAATTAGTCTCACTGTCTGGATTCGTAATATTATCCAAAAACTGTTTAACTTCTGCTTTATAGACAAGTTCATCTTTGTCATCTACTCTAAAAAATTCACGGAAATTGAATGACTTGTTCTCATCCGTAAATTTTTCTCTTTGTTTCATATCAAAGGTGTACATAAGTACTTCTGGGAGCTGCTCGTATGGATTCGGTTGATCTGGTTTCTCTAACTCCCATTTAAGCTTGGCTTGTTGCTCCATGACATAGTCCCATGTATAGACTTGCTCAGGATCAAATTGATCTAGAATGTTAAAAGGAGTGCCAGATAGTTCTAAAATTTTGGTATGATTTTCTTTTACCAAAGCTTTCATAACTACATCGCTAAGTTCAGTCTGAGTTCCCTCGTGTGCTTCATCTATAATGATTAAATCCCAGTCTATATCAGCGAACTCTGGAAGATTTACTTGAGTTCCATTGTAACGAAGGAGTTGAATAGAAGCAAAATAGATAAATGGATTGTCTCCTTTTTTTAGAGTTGAAAGTTTTTCTCCCCTATCAACCGAGCCATACAAATAACCATCTTCAGCTAAGTCCATCTTTTTAAAATCATCGAACCAAGATTTGTTAACAACAGGTCTATGAGTCATGATTAGGACACGTTGAAAGCTCTCTTGTTTAATAAGCTCCAAAGAGGTTAATGTTTTACCAAAACGCATTTTGGCATTCCAAAGCATACGGTCTTTTTTCTTATAAGTCTTTTGTGTTTGCTTAACAGCAGCATCCTGTTCAGGACGAAGTGTAATTTTAACTTTTTCAGCTTTATATTCAGCCTGAGTGTCACTGATAAATGACCGCCCATCCTTGACTGCCTTAATAGCTTTTTTTGCTATCTCTAAATCAGTTTCAAACCACTCATTTCCCTCTAATTCCTTTGGATGACCTATGCCTGAACGTCTCAATACTTCGTGAACTTCATGATCATGAAACCAGGACTTTGTTGATTTTCTATATGCTAGTTCAACCCATCCAAGCTCAAAAGGAAGACCAGAGGTTGTCATGTATTGTTTGATTCGTTTGGGTGCAATCGCACGTAAAAATTCGCTATTTGGAGTCCAGTCTGCTTCGACATCATCAGATGACACAGTTCCCTCACCAACTTTTTGAGCACCTTCATAAGCTGGGAATAGCCCAGATTTATTATCTACAGTTTGTACGTAAATGAATTTACGCTCCGCAGTCTTGTATCTTTCTTGAGCTTTTGGTTCTAAATACTTATCATACAGTTGAACTTTAATCTCATCGTCAACATATTCTGTTACAAACCAAACTAAAATCATATAAACTAGCTCTAATGATTTTAGCGCATTTTCTTTGGTGGCATCTTTCGGATTTAATTTGTGAGCAGAATTATTACCGTGACCTTTAATTTCAAAAAAAGCATCAACAATTCTCTTATCCCCGATCCTTTGTTTTATAATTAATAATCTTTCGTGAAATGTTGAATACTTAGGTAACTCAATACATACTCTGTCAGCAAACAGAGTTGCTGTATTCTCGGCAACCTTCCGAACTTTAGTTAGTACACCTTCATAGTCTCCTTGAGTATAATTTAGCTCCGCCATATTGATGGTTGAAAAAAGTTCCGCTGTATCTAAATCTACTTTTAAAAAATTGAAATTTGACATCATAAAATTCTATTCTCCCAAGGTATAAACTTTTTTAATCCTTACTTGACGGATTTCTTTATTTTGCATGTTTTCTTCCGTGAGTTCAAATAAGCTTAGTTGTCCTTCAGCTACTTTTCCGTTATCAGCTATATCCTCACCAAATAATTCAGCAAATGCAAAAGGAATTTTTTCAACTAAACTAGGATAACCCTTTATTCGTTTCCACTCATTAAACATGATAGGCTCGTCTGTATCAGGATGTCTCTTTGTTAATGTATTCCCTCTTACAATATTTTTAGTAATTAAGTAACGGGCTGATTTATATAAATCACTTCTGCTACTCAATCTTTCTCCAAATGCTTCCTCAATCCAATCAAGATAATGCAAAAACATTCTTGCTCTAGCAACTTCAAGATTATCTTCAAGATATTCAATTCCATAAATTGATGATAAAGCGAATAAAGATTTAGTTTTCCAATTTTTATTGTCATAATTCCTAGTTACAGCAGAGAGCTTTCGTTCAAGTATTGCCTCTAAAAAATTTCCATCACCTGCTGACGGCTCTAGAAAAGTCGCAAAAATATCTTCTGTCGCTTCTCTTATTCCTGGGGTATCCAGCATCTTTTGAACCATCCATGATGGTGTAAACACTTCACCATGTTTTTGCACCCTATGTTTGGACTTTATAATTTTTTCAGTCACCTTATCCTCATTTCTTGAAATTAATAGTTAAAAATAAACATTAAATGTACCATTATTATATCATTTTCAACTTTTATTTAAAACGCTAAACCATAAGAATTATTGCTTTAAATAAGCTTCTTTCTGATTTTGACTACTGAATTGTCGCGACCTATAATCTTCTCAACAATACAAGCCTGCTATTAGAAGCTGGTATCAGCATCGCTCTGTGCCTAGACGGTATCATAGATAAACGTAGACAAGTCTTTGTTCCGCTAGAAAACAACTGAACTACTGCCCCTCTTCAGCTTATCCATAAGAGTATGAAAATAAAAAGAAACAAGCATAAGCTTCAGTTTAAATACTGAAACTAGTCTTGTTTCTTTTTCTCTACGTTTAGCATCCGGTTTCCTCACTGCTCATCCTGTTGTCTAGAGCAAGTTAAGAAACGGCTTACTGCTTGGTAAAGGTCAGAGTGTCGGGATCATCATCCAATTCGTCCACAATCAGCTGATTGCCATTTTGGCGGTAACTTTTGACATCATCACCAACAATCAGTCTTTGATTAGCAGCATCTACTTGTACCTGCTTGATTTCCTTACTGCCATCGACCTCGGTCTCAGTCCAGGTACCAGTCGTACCATTGATTTCTAGGACATGCTGGTCACCATCATGGTCGGTTGCTTGGTAGCGCCCGTCTAGATTAGTAGCCTGCCCTGCATTTGATGATGACGAAGGCTGATTAGAGGAAGATGCGGCTGATGACTGCGAAGTCTGATTTTGCGCAGATTGTGATGTCTGGCCTTGTGTATTCTGTGATGAACTAGTATTCCCTCCTTGGTTAGTATTGCCTGAGCAGGCAGCTAATAGGACTGCTGCTGTAAGAGATAGAATTCCGATAAAGGCTTTTTTTGTAATAGTCATATCCTTTTCTCCTTTTTTTCTACACTTGTAGTTTATACTTATATTCTACACTTGTCTGTTTCATTTGTCAAGAAAAAATAGTTTCTATTATAAGCAAATATACCTTGCCTAAATCAATCACTCTGACTGACCTTTGCTATTCAGACGCTACTTGTTCTGTTAATCTTTCCGAGCTCTCTTGACAAAATAGTTCCCTGCCGTATAATGATTCTATAAAAGATAAAAGGAGAAGATCATGCCAATCAGAAAAGCCCAAGTCAGCGATATTCCTGCATTACAAGGACTCCTTCAGCAAGTCCTGCTTGTCCACCATCAAGCTCGTCCGGACATTTTCAAGGCCAAAGGAAGCAAGTTTAGCAATGAAGAATTAGAGAAGATTCTGGGACAAGAGTCCACCCCTATTTTCGTCTTTGAAAGTGAATCCGGAGAAATCCTCGGTCACCTCTTTTGCTCCATCAAGGAACCTGTCAGTCCTGTACTCAATCCCATCAAGACACTTTTTATCGAGGATTTATGTGTAGATGAGAAAGCCAGAGGGCAAAAGGTTGGCGAGCAGCTTTACCGCTTTGCGGAAGACTATGCTCGGAAAATCGGCTGCTATAATCTGACTCTCAATGTTTGGAACGATAATGTCGGAGCCCTGCGTTTCTATGAGCGATTAGGGCTTCAGGCTCAGGAAACTGTAATGGAGAAGATACTTTAATTTGAGAGAACAATTTCAGGAAACGCTAGCAATAGTTTTCGGCTATACCCTACCGGTATAATTAACTATTTTATTTGTCGAGGAATTTTCGATACAATAGACCATAATGCCTAATGAAAGTGAGAAATCTTATGACAAAATCAAAATTTCAACTGGTTGGATCTCTTCTGCGCCCAGAAAATCTCCGCCAATATAAGACAGAAATTGAGCACCGTGATGATATTCAATACCCCTTCTACGACAGCTTCCCAGGCTACCATGAGACGGAGACAGCTGACATCAAGGAGATTGTTGCTGAGCAAAAGGCAAAGGGAATTGACATCCTGACGGATGGAGAATACTCCAAGTCCATGTGGCATCTGGACTTTGTCTGGGGACTTAAGGGAATCGAGCGCTACATTGCTGACCACGGCTATACCTTCAAGGACCACGACGGTGGGCAATACGAGACCCGTAAGGATATTGGTATCCGTATCACAGGACCACTCTCTGGTAAAAATCACCACTTTATCGAGATTTATAAGCTAGTCAAGGAAGAGGCAGCTGGTGAAGATACTAAGCTGACTGTCTGGGGGCCTGCCCATGCTTATACTGAGTTAGCTGTCTTTGACCGCTTGGCGGGACCAGGACAAGTTTATGAGACCAATGAAGATTTGAAAAAAGGTTTGATTCAGGCCTATAAGGAATTTTTGGACGACTATAAGGCTGCTGGCGGACAGATTATCCAGTTTGACGACTGTCTCTGGGAACTCTTTGACGAGTCCAATCCTGCTAGCTTCTATACAGAAGGCAATTCCAGTCTAGCTGACTTAGCAGACGAGTTTGTCGCTATTAATAACGAAGTCGTAGACTACGCTCATGAGCTAGGACTGACTGTCTGGACCCACAACTGCCGTGGTAACTACGAAAGCCGCTCTGCTGCTGAGGGTACCTACGAAGCTATCGCGGAAAAATTCCTGCGCGACCAACACTATGATCGCTACTTCCTAGAGTGGGACAGCGATGTAGCTGGTGATGTATCAGCCCTAGCAGCTTTGAAGGACAAGAATGCAGAAGTCGTTTTAGGACTGCTCTCTAGTAAGACGACAGGCTTGGATGATGAAAAGCGTGTCCTAGACCTGCTCGAGAAAGCAGCAACCGTTCTACCAAAAGAGCGTCTCCTGCTCTCCCACCAATGCGGCTTTGCCTCTTGTGACTCTGGAAACGAACTCACCATTGAACAACAATGGGCTAAAATCAAACAAGGCCAAGAAATCGCCCAGAAATTCTGGGGATAATAAGCAAAAAAAGCGGTATGACCGCTTTTTCTATGCTTTTAAAATCAATTGTGGGCTGAATTAGATTTCTTTGATGAACTCCAGTTTCATCTACATCTGTTCAACATATTAAATCTTGGAGTATCAGGAAAGTTCAATTCGCTTGAGCCAATTTTCAACCAAGGCCGTAAAGAGAGCCTCTTGATCTATCTGTGCATTGTGGCCAGCAAGATCCATTACAGCATGAGTTGCCCTTGGATAATAGTGAGACAGCTGGGCTAACTGCTGGAAGCCCACGACTTGGTCCTGCTTTCCTGCTATAAAAAGACTGGGCTTGTCATAGCTCTTTTCCTGTATCTCTTGATCCACTTCAAACGAAAAAGCATAGTTTTCTTGCAGCTTTTGGACAAAGGGAGCATTCATCATCTGAAGCCCTACTAGGATTTCTTTTGCAAACCGTCGATAAGTTTCTTTAGTCTGTAAAATCGCTAAATCAACGAAATCTTCGCTTTTGCCTGCTGTATCAAAACCTACCTCTCTAATTAGCAGGCTGTCTTTTGGCAGAATTCTTTCTTGCGGATTGGGTACAACTACTGGACAAATAAGCAGCAAACCATCAATCTCCGACCTTTTCTTAGCCAAAATTCCTCTAGCAAGATAGCCACCATAAGACTCTCCAGCTAAGAGAAAGGTGTGTCCGCTGATTACAGTCTCTATAAAGTTCAAGAGCATCTCTAAAATCGCATCCGCACTTGCAAAAGCAGGATTGCCATCAGACCTACCCATGCCAGGTAAATCTAAATAAATCCTTTTATAGTCAGCATGTTTCTCAAAAATAGGTTCCAAACATCCTTCCATCAATTCAGATGAACAGCCCAAACCATGAATTGCCAAGACTGGCTTTCCTTGACCAATCACTTTATAGTATAATTTATTTTCCTGATAAGTAAAAAACATTTTTTCTCCAATCATACCTTAAAGACACGTTTTGCTCGAGGTGAAGCCTTTATCGAAACCAGTCAAAATAATATTGTTAATAAGCCTAACAAATTATTCTTACGATCTACACCCCTCAAAGCTACTAGACGAGCAAACTTATTCTTTCCCCTTGATTTCAGAGCTTCATGCCTCATCCCCAAATAACAAGGTCGACTGCTGCAGATAAGGATTAGGGTACTTTACTAGCAGATCCCTTACAGCTGTTACCAAGTCTTTCTGCTCAGCCTGACCGGATTGGTAACGAAGCAAAAGATGCATAAAATCTTCTTTTTCAGTCGTACTCGCTTTTTTCTTAAAATAGCCCCAGATATGTTGAAAGGCATTGCTGACCTGACCACGATTTTCAGGCAGGGCTATCGCCCGATTAATCAAGTCTTGAACACGTGCTGCTTCTACCGAGTCACTTTTCAAATACTGGCGAATTTCCAGATAGATCTTACTGGAATGACTGAGAACCAGATATTTATTTCTAGCCCAAAGAGTCTGACATTGGGATATTTGGTTTGAATTTTCCATAATTACTTTTCCTACTGATTTTCAATTTCGAATACTTCTCGTTTCGTCTACATCATTGCTCGCAACCCAGTAATAAGTTTGCCAAGACAGAAAGCTAAGCGAAACTGCAAATCAACTATGATTGGAATAAGATTTCGAAGAGTATTAATCAAAATCCCCAATCACATGACTGGGGAATAGTTCATTAACGTACCTCTGCGCCGAGTTTTTCGGTCAGAGATTTTTCGATTTTTTCCATGTATTTAGCTACTTCTTCGTCAGTCAGGCTAGATTCTGGATTTTGGAAAGTCAGGCTGTAGGCCATGGATTTGAGACCGACACCTAGCTTGTCACCAGAGAAGATATCAAAGAGCTTAATATCTGTCAAGCGCTTAACACCAGCAGCTTGGATTGCATCAAGGACCTCTTGGTGAGTGATTTCAGCCTTGAGCAAAAGGGCCACATCACGGCTGACAGCTGGGAATTTAGTGATTTCTGTAAATGGCTGGGCTGGCTGGAGCTGCTCTTCAATAGCAGACAGATTGAGCTCAGCCACATAAGTTTCAGGAATATCGTAAGCCTTGGCTGTCGCAGGATGGACTTGACCGACAAAGCCGACAGGATGGCCATTGATAGAGATTAAAGCAGTCCGACCAGGATGCAGGCTCTTAATCTGGTTGCTAGCCGCGTATTCAGCTGTCAAGCCCAACTTATCAAAGAGTGCTTCTACCACTCCTTTGGCATAGAAAAAATCAACTGCTACTGGCTTAGTCTGGAAGTCTTTTTCATTAACCAGACCTGTCAAAGCAAAGGCAAAGCTATTGATTTCATTTGGCAGTTCTTCCTTAGGATTGCCAGTCTGCTCAAAGATTTTTCCAATCTCATAGAGGGCTAGATTCTTATTTTTACGAGCTACATTGTAGGCTAGGGAGTCCAAAATGCCAGAAACCATGTTCTGACGAAGAACAGAGCGCTCCACTGTCATCGGCCACATGAGCTCAGTCAAGTTGCTAGGATTGAGAGTGAACTCAATCGCCTTTTCTGGCGTCGTCAAAGCGTAGGTGATGATTTCTGTCAGTCCAGCTCCCTCTGCTAAGGTCCGTACTTGACGGCGCAGTTGCTGCGTTGCAGTCAATTCACCAGCAGTCCCGTCATCTTTTGGCAGGCTAGCTGGCAATTTGTCATAGCCGTAAATGCGGGCAATTTCTTCATAAAGATCCGCTTCGATTGAAATATCCCAGCGACGGCGAGGTACGCTGACAGTGAACTGTTCAGCACTTCCTGACAGACCAAAGCCAAGTCTGCGGAAGACATCCACAATATCTGTATAAAGCAAGTCTGTTCCCAGCACACGGTTGACATCCGAGAGACTAGACACCACTTCTACATCGCTAGTGTCTAAGCTACCAGCTGATACGATACCAGCCTGAACAGTCGCTCCTGCCAAATCCGCAATCATACTTGCTGCCGCATCCAAAGCTTCATTGACAGTTGCTACATTGATGCCTTTTTCAAAGCGGGAAGATGATTCCGAACGCAGATTAAGGCGACCGCTGGTCTTGCGGATTGATTTTCCATCAAAAACAGCCGCCTCCAGAACAACACGAGTGGACTTACCGGAAATTTCAGTCGCTGCACCGCCCATGACACCAGCCAGAGCAACTGGCTTATCCGCCACAGTAATGACTAGGTCGCTGACTTCCAGCTCGCGCTCTTCGCCGTCCAGTGTCACCAGTTTTTCACCAGCACGCGCTTCCCGGACGACAATCTGGTCCCCCTCAAAAGTATCCAAATCAAAGGCATGCATGGGCTGACCAAAGTAGAGCAGGATGTAGTTAGTCACGTCCACTACATTGTTAATCGGACGGATTCCTTCGTTCATGAGAAGATTTTGCAGCCACTGAGGACTTGGCGCAATGGTGACATTTTCCAAGATACGAGCTGCGTAATAAGGGGCTTTCTCTGTCTCAAGGGCTACTGAAAGACTGTCAGCTGCCTGCTTTTCATTCTCCACCAGTGGGAAGTCTTTGAAACGTACAGACTTGTCATAAATCGCAGCCACCTCATGAGCCACCCCACGCATAGACAAAGCATCTGCCCGGTTTGGCGTGATGGAAAGCTCGATAATCTCATCGTCCAAGTCCAGATAAGAGAAGACTTCCTCACCCGGCACTGCTTCTTCAGGCAGGATTTGAATGCCATCCGCAAATTCCTTTGGCACAACAGAATCAGAAATACCCAGCTCACCGAGAGAGCAGATCATGCCCAGTGACTCCAATCCACGGATTTTTCCTTTTTTAATCTTATAATTGTCCGCAATGCGAGCACCTGGCAAAGCTACCATGACCTTGATGCCTGCGCGAATATTTGGAGCACCGCAGACAATCTGACGGTTCTCCTCTTCTCCGACATTGACTTGACAAACATGCAGGTGGGTATCAGGAACATCCTCACACGATACCACCTCACCAACGACAATTTTTGACAGGCCAGCAGCTGGTGATGTCACACCTTCCACTTCAATTCCTGTCGTTGACATTTTCTCAGCCAGCTCAGCGCTTGCCACATCAATGTCTACTAACTCTTTTAACCACTTATAACTTACTAGCATATTTAAGATACCCAGGGCGTCAAAAACGACTGAAAAATAGGAGATTTGCTAAGCATTCGACGAATGATCCAAATCTATCTTTTTCCGAGTTTTTAGCCCGGGTTCAATTCCTTTCTCTATTCTATCGCTGAGGGACTAGACCGACCAAATTTTAGGGATTTGTCTGAAATCCTGATTTCAGAAACAAATCATCTAAATTTAAAGCTTTTATGTCGTATTCATTTCCTCTCTTTAAAGTTTCTTGTTTATTTCAATTTCTTGCGCAGCAGCCAGTCGGTGTCTACTGTCTCACCAGTGATATAGTCGTGCTGGCTGAATTTTTCAAAGCCGTATTTGAAGTAAAAATCTTGAGCTCTAAAATTCTTTTCCCAGACGCCCAGCCAGACCCAGTCAAAGCCTCGTTTCTCGGCTTCTTCCAAGGCAAATTCAAACATCTCCTTACCCAAGCCCTGACCATGATAGGCTTTCAACACATAGATTCGCTGAACCTCGAAGGCTTGTGGCAGTTCTTGTTCCGTTTGAGCCTGTCCCCAGTTAAACTTGAGAAAACCAGCTATTTCACCGTCTTTGACAACAAAATAAGTCTCTGACTCAGGATCTACCAGTTCCTTTTCGATAGTTGCAAGCGACAGTTCATTGTCAAAATAATGAGCCATATCAGCTTCCTTGATAAATGGGCCAAAGGTTTCTTGATAGGTTGCGACTTCCAACTCTCGCAGGATGCTCGCTTCTTCTTTCTTGACTCTGACTAGCATACTGCACTCCTTTCTCAGAAAAGCTGCATCTATGAACACAGGTTTCTACTTAAACTGCTGAGAAAAACGAATATCTCCTTGGTAGAATCCACGAATGTCGTTGATACCATAGCGGAGCATAGCTACCCGCTCTTGGCCAAGACCAAAGGCAAATCCAGAGTATTTCTCTGCATCAATGCCGCTCATTTCCAACACGCGCGGATGCACCATACCAGCTCCCATAATCTCAATCCAGCCGGTCTTCTTGCAGACATTACAGCCGGCGCCGCCACACTTAAAGCAGGAAACATCCACTTCAACAGATGGTTCAGTGAATGGAAAGTAAGATGGACGCAGACGGATACTGCGGTCTTCACCGAACATCTTCTGGACAATTAGCTGCAGCGTTCCTTGCAGGTTTGCCATGGAAATATTTTCTCCAACCACCAAGCCTTCAATCTGGTGGAACTGGTGGGAGTGAGTCGCATCATCGGTATCCCGACGGAAAACGCGCCCTGGTGAGATCATCTTGAGCGGCCCTTTAGAAAAGTCATGAGCATCCATAGCTCGCGCCTGCACCGGACTGGTGTGGGTTCTGAGCAGAATCTCCTCTGTAATGTAGAAAGTGTCCTGCATATCCCGTGCTGGGTGGTCCTTAGGCAGATTCATCCGCTCAAAGTTGTAATAGTCCTTTTCCACTTCAAAGCCGTCCACGACCTGATAGCCCATCCCGATGAAGATATCTTCAATTTCTTCACTAGTTTGGCTAAGAATATGACGGTTCCCAACCGGAATTTGACGGCCTGGCAGGGTCACATCCAAGGATTCCTCAGCCAGTTTCAGAGCTACTAATTGCTCTTCCATCTCTTGAGCAGTCTTTTCAAAGGCAGCTGTCAGAATATCACGCGCTTCATTGACATGCTTCCCGATAATCGGCCGCATTTCAGCTGAAATATCCTTCATACCTTTCAGGACTTCAGTTAGCGAACCCTTCTTACCCAAGACTGCTACACGCAAGTCCTGCAGTTCCTTTTGATTCTCAGCCTTGAGCTGCTTGAGAGAAGCTAGAGTCTCTTCACGCAGGCTTTTTAGTTGTTCTTCAATCGTTTTCGTCATTTTCCCTCCAAAATAAAAGGCGCGCCAATCTCCATAAGCGGAGCGTTGACACGCGGTACCATCCGTTTTTTATCTGGCAAGCCAGACCTTACTTATCAATCCTAGAGCAAGTGAATTCGCCTAGCTTTCATCTAGAGAGCTTTCAGTCGATGGCTCCCCTCCCTGTTAAACTTCCCCTAGGTTACTGGTCTTGCGGATTGCTATTCAGTTATACTTCATTCTAACAGATTTCTAAACATTTCGCAAGCTCATTCAGCTGATTTCCACGCTCGAATGGAAGCCCTAGCCTTTCATCCTCTTTTTGAAAATCCAGACAGAAGGGATAAAGAATAGGAAAGCATAGAGCAGAATCCAAAAAAGATGAGGCAAAAGTGAATTCAAATCTTGAGCCAATGCCAACTGAACAGCCTTTGCTGCATGGGCAAATGGCAAGGCATTGCAAAATGCTTCAAAACCACCTCCTATCATCTCAATCGGAAGCACTGCTCCACTGAGAAAAACCGTGGCATTGACAAGAATAGTTCCAAAACCACTAACTGCATTACTGCTAGAGAAGGCTGATCCTAAAAGCAAGCCCAAGGAAATAAAGAGCAGAGCTACTGGAATCAAAACCAAGAGGGCATAAAAAGTTCCCAGATTTAAGGATAAGCCAAAAATCATTGCAGTCGCAAAACTGGCTATGCCCTGTAAAAGAGCCAGAGGCAGAACTGGAATCGAATAGCCCAAAATGTAATCCACACTCCGAAGCGGAGTTGATAGCAGCCGCATGAGAAAAGAACTGTTGCGGTCCGTGGCCATTAAACTGCCGACAAAAATAGTCAGCCAGGAAGCACCAAACACCATCATACTTGGGGCAAAATGTTCAATGGAAAATATAGCTGGCATCCCTTTGAGGCTCTGTTTCATAAGGGACAGGGCGATAATCAGAAAGACAGGAAAACCAATTCCCATCAGACTGCTGACATAATCACGCATGATTTCTTTGAAATTGCGCTTTGCAAAAATGAAGGCTCTCATGCTAATTCCCCTCCTTCCGTATAGGACAAAAAGGCCTCTTCAAAATCCTTCTTGCCGGAAGCTTGGATAATTTCCTCTGCTGTTCCCAAGATCTGCACCACTCCCTTATCCATAATGCAAAGTCGGTCGGCTAAAGCCTCGGCTTCTTCTAGATAATGGGTGGTCAGAATCACTGTAACTTTTCCCTTTAGTTGCTCAATATTCTTCCATAACTCCCTTCTAGCCCGTACATCCAGCCCCAAGGTCGGTTCGTCCAGAAACAAAATCTTGGGCTGACTGATTAGAGCCATTGCAATACTGAGCTTGCGCTGCCAGCCACCTGACAGGGACTTGGCCCGATCATGCTGCCTATCCGTCAGGTCAAATGTCTCCATCAGATGCTCTGTCTTTTGCGCCGCTTCTTCCTTAGAAAATCCATATAGACGAGCAATCATCTCCAGATTTTCCTTGACTGTCAGCTTGGGTGCAACAGCTGTTTCCTGAGGTGAAACATTAATTATTTCCTTGACAGCACCTTCCTCCTTGCGAATGCTATGACCTAGCATCAGGGCATCTCCTGCTGTAGGTTCAACTAGACAGGACAGCATCTTAATCGTTGTTGTCTTCCCCGCACCATTAGAGCCCAGCATGGCAAAGAATTCACCCTCTTCAATTTTTAGATTCAAACCATCAACAACCGTTTTTGAGCCGTATTGCTTGGTCAAATTCTGCATCTCAACTGCATACATAAGGACATCTCCTTTCATCAGATATGAGGAACTAAAAAACGAAATGTTATTTAAAGATATGACTTTGACATCTAAAGCTAATCACAACTTACTCATTTAGCTAAAAACTAAGCTATTTTAACTCAATTTCGAAAGAATTTGGTATAAGTTGTATGACTTCTTATACTTATTATACACCCATTCATTAGTAGTAGCAAATAAAAGCAAAAGAAAAATCTGCTTGAGCAGATTTCGATTTTATAAATCACTTTTTGAACTTTTGTCTCCATTGAAGGTCTGATTAAATAGATCTTCATAGAGCTCGTAACGCTGGATGGCAATGCCTTGCTGGGCATCTGCAAAGAGGACCAGAGCATCCCCAGGTTGAATTTCAAACATATCTCTCACTTCTTTTGGAATAACAATCTGCCCCTTGGGGCCAACCTTGACCGATCCCATATAACGTTTATTTTGAATATCTTCTTCCATTCTTTCTTGACTAACTCCCTTTCCGCTTCTATCTCTTCGTAAAATCGACTGGAGCAAACTGCACTTCATTTGCTCTTCCCATTCACTTGAGCCAATTCTATTATACAACTGCGAGAAAGGTTTTACAAGAAGAGACTATTGAGAAAAAGAAGCCTGTCAAGCAACAGACTTCCTTCTTTCTATTTAATAACCTGACCTGCTTCTTTCAAAATATCTTCTGGTACAGTAATGCCAAGTTCTTTGGCATTTTTGGTATTGATAATAGATTTGCCTGTATCGAAAATATCTACTGCAGTGTCAGCAGGTTTAGCACCTTTAAGGACTTTAGCTGCCATTTTACCAGTCGCAACACCTAGGTCATACTGGTCTACAACGACAGAGGCTAGGCCTCCTTCTTCCACCATGGCTGTCGCACTCGGATAAATTGCTTTCTTAGCTTCTTTATTGCTGGACACAACTGTCGCAAAAGCTGACGCAATGGTATTGTCAATTGGAATCCATATAGCATCAACCTTGCCAGTCATGACATTCATGGTTGAAGCAATTTCATTGGTCGAAGGAACAGAGTATTCCTCTACCTTGTAGCCCGCCTCTTCAGCTAGTTTTTTGAACTCTTCTACCTGAGCTTTGGAGTTGTCTTCGCTGCTAGAGTAGAGCGCACCGATAGTCTTAACATCTGGAGTCAATTTTTTAATCAGCTCTAACTGTTGCTTAGCTGGATTGCGGTCAGAGACACCCGTGATATTTCCACCTGGCTTGTCCAGATTTTTCACTAGGTTTGCTCCAACTGGATCTGTGATAGCTCCCATGACGATGGGCTTGTCCTTAGTAGCTGCAGCCAGTCCTTGGGCAGACGGAGTCGCAATACCAATCAGCACATCATTGTCATTGGAAACCAGCTGCTTGCTCATAGTAGAGACCTTACTCTGATCCCCCTCAGCATTCATAAAGTCAATCTTAATCTTGTCTCCCTTATAGCCTTCCTCAGCCAAACCATCCTGAATCCCCTTGTAAATCAAATCCAGCGAAGGGTGGCTGACATACTGCAGCACGCCGACCTTGACTGTCTGACTGTCACTACTAGTCTTAGTAGTGTTGCCTTTGCTGTTCAAGCTGGAATAGACAATCCCACCGATTGCCAAAACGGCCAAAAGGCCTAAGATAGTTACTAATCGTTTGTTTTTCATGTTCTTTCTCCATTTCTATGTTTTATATTTTCTATCAATCCCTAGGGACGCCATCGTTTAAACATAGGCAATTCTCCTTGTTTTTTATAATAAGCAACAAAAAATCCTCACACAGGTATTCTGTGTGAGGGCGAAAATCGCGGTGCCACCTCAATTATGGAAAATAGCTAATATTCCCCATATCTCTGT
>ERZ773090.445-NODE-445-length-22687-cov-6.54578_pt1 | contig 22687 bp, 19 predicted proteins | sample MGYA00580579_ERZ773090 | MGnify/ENA primary metagenome ERZ773090 (study PRJEB29015, sample SAMEA2738014) | human oral metagenome | biome: human oral; feature: human-associated habitat; material: dental | place: China | collected 2132 ... | reverse complement strand
CTGTCGGCCCGCGCCTTCGGGGAGGGGGAGTTCTGGCTGTCGGCCATCAAGGTGGCGACGGTCATCGTCTTCCTCGTGGCGGGTCTGGCGATGATTGCCGGCATCATCGGCGGGAGGTCCCCGGGCTTCAGTAACTGGGTCGTCGACGACGCGCCCTTCCACGGCGGGATGCTGGCGATCGTGTCAGTGTTCATGGTGGCCGGGTTCTCCTTCCAGGGCACCGAGCTGGTGGGCGTGGCGGCCGGTGAGGCCCGCAACCCGCGCCGGGACGTGCCCAAGGCGATCCACACGGTGTTCTGGCGGATCATGATCTTCTACATCGGGGCGATCACGGTCGTCGGCTTCCTCATCGCTTTCAACGACAGCCGGCTGTTGCACACTGAGACCGAGGACGTGGCCTACTCGCCCTTCACCCTGGTCTTCGAGCGGGCGGGGATCGGGGTCGCGGCGGCTCTCATGAACGCCGTCATCCTCACCGCGGTGCTCAGCGCCGGTAACTCGGGACTGTACGCCTCGACCCGCATGCTGCACTCGATGGCCTTGCAGGGGCAGGCACCGGCCTGGTTCTCCTACGTCAACCGCCACGGGGTCCCGGTGCGGGCCCTGGGGGCGACGGCGCTGGTGGGGGCGGCCGGCTTCCTGACCGCGGTGGTGGGGCAGAACACCGCCTACGTCTGGCTGGTCAACGTCTCCGCCCTGTGCGGGTTCATCGTGTGGCTGGGGATCGCCGCGTGCCACTTCCGTTTCCGGCGCGCCTACGTGCTCCAGGGTAACGACCCGGCTGACCTGCCCTACCAGGCGCCCTGGTTCCCGCTGGGGCCGATACTGGCCTTCGCCCTGTGCGCCCTGGTGGTTCTGGGCCAGAACTATGAGGCGGTCTTCAAGGGACAGCTGGTGGCGGTGCTCTCCTCCTACATCGGTCTGCCGGTCTTCGGGGCCATCTGGCTGGGGCACCGCCTGGTGACCGGGTCGCACATGGTGCGCCTGGAGGAGGCTGACGTCTCCGGCGCCGTCGTTGGCGAGCGCCGCTGAGTCCTGCTCAGACCAGCTGAGCCCGGCTGAGTTCCGCATCTGCCGGGATCATGTCCTGAACTCCATGACCGACGTCGGGGCACCGATCATCTGACCGGTGCCCCGACGCCGCGTTCAGGGGCCGTTGCACTCACTTGCGGCCGGTGACGCTCAGGTAGACGGAGATCGCGACGATGGCGGCGACGAGCGACAGACCCCAGCGAATCCAGTCGATCCCGTCGGTGTGGGCGACGCCGAAGAGACTGGCGACTGCGCCTCCGATGAGTGCGCCCACGGCGCCCAGCACGATGGTCCACAGGACCGAGATGTTCTGCTCGCCCCGCATGACGAGCCGGGCGAGGGCTCCGAGCACGGCGCCGGTGATGATCATTCCGATGAATGACAGCATGGTGTCTTCCTCCGAGAAGGTCCGATGGGGTGGAAGTGTCCGCCCCATCGGGTATTGAAACGTTCTGGCAGTGTGTCAACCAGTCATGAGATGGGAGACAACGCTGCCCGACAGACGCCATGGAGGCGTCGATCGTCACGGGCCGAGAGTATGGCATGCGTTATGTCGTCGTGGAGGTGGGGTGCCCGTCGGCGGTGAGCTCGGGTGCGGTGAAAGTGCGCACCTGGGCGGCGTCGGCACTGATGAGCGTGGGGGAGTCCACCTGCTCCCCGAGGGTCTCCAGGTAGCGGGCGGTCACCAGGAGGCGGTTCTCCATGGAGCCGACCGCCTTGTTGTAGGCGGTGACGCTGCGTCGCAGTGCCCCGCCCAGTGCGTCGAGGTGGCTGGCAACGGTCCCTAACCGCTCGTAGAGGGTGCGGCCGAGCTCCAGCAGCTCGCGGGCGTCGTCGTTGACGGCGGTGCGGGCCCAGGCCGTGGCGCAGGTGCGCAGCAGGGTCAGTAGTGACACGGGCGAGGCCAGGGCGACGCCGCGCCCCAGCGCGTGCTCCAGGAGCGCGGGGTCCGCCTCCAGGGCGGCCGAGAGCACCGCCTCCGCCGGGACGAAGAGGACCACGAGCTCGGGGGAGTCCCCCAGGGCCCGGTCATAGCGTCGCGCGGCGAGCTGGTCGACGTGTCCGCGCAGCGCCCTGGCGTGAGCCTCCAGAAGCTGCCTGCGTCGCTCCTCGTCCTCGTCGCCGGCGCCCTGGACGGCGGTGGCCGCCAGGTAGGAGTCCATGGGCGCCTTGGCGTCCACGGCGAGGTAGCCGTCCCCGGGCAGGTGGACGACGACGTCGGGCCGGGAGCGGCCGGCCGCACCCTCACCGGCGGCCGAGGCGGCTGAGACGGCCGAGGCGGCTGAGCCCGGTGGACCCGCCGGCCCGCGGCGCCGCTGGACCAGCGCCCCGATGGTGCGCTGCTCGGAGAAGTCCACGTGCCGCATCATCCCGGAGGCCTCCAGGACCCGGGCCAGCTCGACCTCACCCCACATGCCGCGCGCCGAGCGTGAGCGCAGCGCCCCCTCCAGACAGGCCGTGGAGCGGGCCAGGTCCTGCTCGCGCAGGGCGGTGGCCCGCAGCTGCTCGGCCAGGGCCGCGTGCTGCTCCGCCCGCTGCTTCTCCAAGGACTCCACCCGGGCCCCCACCTGCTCCAGCTGGCTGCGCACGGGTGCGAGCGCCCGCAGCACGGAGCCGTCCCGCTCGGCGCGCTCCTCGGCCACCTGGGTGCGTGAGGACAGCTCCTCGGCCCGGGCCTGCCACTGGGCGGCCTGCGCCCGCAGGCCGGCCACCTGATCGCCCTCCGACTGGTGCGCGGCGGTGCGCCGGGCGAGCGCGCCGAGGTAGCCGATGACCACCCCGATCACCAGGCCGACGAGGAGCAGCAGGATGGGAAGAAGGACCGCTGAGGAGCTCATGAACCGATGATGCCCGTGAGGTCCGACATCTATTACGTACCCTTAAGCCCCGCGGCGCCACGCCGCCGCAGGTCGCCCCGGCCGGCTGATTCGGCTCGCCCTCCCCACCCCGCCAAGCCACTCCGCTGATCCGGCGCTACCCGCCTGGCCATACCCGTCCTGACCCGGCGCTACCCGCCTGACCCGGCGGCCCACCCGCCCTGGCCCGGCCTTCCGCTCCGATCCGCCGGCCCGGTCTGCTCCGGCGTCGTCGGGCGCGTTTCTCCCCGGCACGTACCAAAACTGACCGATCGGACCTGGGGCAACAGTCCTGCGTCCCGCCCGAGCCTCCCTGTGGCGGAGGTGAGGAGACCAAGAGCACTGCCCTTCTGCTACCTCTGGATGATGGGGATTTGAGCAGGTGGTGCCATGCTTATCGGACGTGAGCCTCTTGCGCAGCATCCCGCTGACCAGCCTCCGAACGATCCTGGTCGTGCTGGTCCTCGCCGTTCTGACCACCGTCGTCGCGGCAGTCCTCCTGCCGCGAACTGTTTCGGCCGCCACGGGTGCCTCCAGCGCAGACAGGCCCACCCGATTCACCCGCCCCGTGCTGCGCACGGTGCTGCGGGCCGTAGGCCGCTACACGGCGCGCATCGTCATGGTGGGCGTGCCGGTGCTGCTCGTCATGGCGCTGGGCGGCCTGCTCATCAACCGGCCCATGCACTACGTGCGCACCGTCGGAGACCTCGCCAAGGCCGCCGCCCCTCGCGCTCAGGTCTCCTCGCGCATTGAGTCCCCGCCGAAGTCCTCCGCTTTCGGCGCCGCCCCGGCCTCGGCCTGGAAGGCATCCTTCCACGACGTCGGCGACGGCTCGCAGGAGGCCACCTGGACCGGCCCGGTCAGCGGCATCAGGCTGCCGGTGCGCGTCGTCCTGCCGGCGGGCTACCGGCCTGATGACGGTCGCACCTACAACGTCCTTGTGGGCCTGCACGGCTGGGTCGGCGACCCGCAGTCCCTGGTGACGGGCCTCGCCTCATCCAAGCGACTCCAGGAGGCGATCGATGCCGGCCGTATCCCGCCGTCGATCCTGGTGTTCCCCTCGCTCAACGCGGACGGCGCCAGCCAGCCCGACTGCGTCAACATCAACGGCCGCCCGGCTGTGGGGACCTGGATCGCGCAGGAGATTCCCCGCATGATCCAGGCGACCTTCCCCAACGTCACCACCCAGCGGGCCGGCTGGATGATCATGGGGATCTCGGCGGGCGCCTACTGTGCGGCACGCACCGCCTATGACGTCCCGCAGCGCTTCGGCTCGGTGGGTGTCATGTCCTCCTACGACCTGCCCGGTGAGGGCTCGCTGGCGCACAGCGGTAGGGAGCTCCAGGCGCAGAACGGGTTGTCCAGCATGCTGGGAAAGCGCAAGCCCGACGGTATGCGCTTCTACGTCCTGGGGGCCCAGGACGACCCGTACAGCACGGCCCGAACCGCCTGGAGCATGGATGAGGCGGTGCGGAAACCGGACTCGGTGACGGTTGATACCCCGGCCAAGGGTGGGCACTCCTGGACCCTGTGGAACAACCACTTCCCGTCGCTGCTGGCGTGGTGGGGCTCGGACCCGGCCGTGTTCGCGGCGACCGGCCTTCCCGCGCCTCAGGGCGATGCGAGGGCCAAGGCCACCGCTGCTGGCGTGAAGCCCCTGTCGGAGACGTCCAAGGACCAGCGCGCGGCGCGGCCGGCCTCGCCAGTGCGTGCCAAACCGTTCGAGGTCAACGGTCTGGGCACGATGATCGTGGCCGTGGTCGTCTCGCTGGGGGCGCTGGGCGTTGTCTTGTTCTGGTCGCCCCGCTGGGGCCGACGGCGCGACGGCGGCAAGCGGTCGGTGGCGCGCCTGGGCGGCGCGATCCTGGGGCGCGTCGTGGTGATCCTGGTGGCGGCGGGCCTGACTGCGGTGACGGTGGGGATCGGGGCCAACGCCGGCGGGGGCTTCTACACCTCGTGGAATGATCTGAGGGCCTCGGTCCGGACGAGCGGGAACTCCGGGAAGTGAGGGGGCAGCCGACGGCGTGACCCGGCCGGGCGCCGTCGGGGCGCACGGTGTCACAGGGGCCGTCTAAACTCTGCTGCGTGGCACTTACCATCGGAATCGTCGGACTGCCCAACGTCGGCAAGTCCACCCTGTTCAACGCCCTGACCCGCGCGACCGTCCTGGCCGCCAACTACCCGTTCGCGACCATTGAGCCGAACGTGGGGGTTGTGCCCCTGCCGGATGCGCGCCTGGACAAGCTCGCCGAGCTGTTCCACTCCGCGAGGGTGGTGCCGGCGACGGTCTCCTTCGTGGACATCGCCGGGATCGTGCGCGGCGCCAGCGAGGGCGAGGGGCTGGGCAACCAGTTCCTGGCCAACATCCGCGAGGCGGACGCCATCTGCATGGTGACGCGCGCCTTCGAGGACCCGGACGTGGTCCACGTGGATGGGAAGGTGGAGCCGGCCGGGGACATCGAGACGATCAGCACCGAGCTGGTGCTGGCGGACATGCAGACCCTGGAGAAGGCGATCCCGCGCCTGGAGAAGGAGGTGCGGGGCAAGAAGACGGAGCCGGTGGTGCTGGAGACGGCGCAGGCGGCCCTCAAGGTCCTGGAGGAGGGGACGCTGCTGTCCGCCGGGGCGGAGGCCGCAGGGATTGATGCGGAGGTGCTGGGGACCTTCCAGCTCATGACCACCAAGCCCTTCATCTACGTGTTCAACATGGACGACGCCGGGATGAGCGACGAGGCCCGTCAGGCCGAGCTGCGCGAGCTGGTGGCGCCGGCGGAGGCGATCTTCCTGGACGCCCAGTTCGAGGCCGAGCTCGTGGAGCTGGAGCCCGAGGAGGCGGCGGAGATGCTGCACGACAACGGGCAGGAGGAGTCCGGCCTGGACAAGCTGGCCCGGGTTGGTTTTGACACGCTGGGGCTGCAGACGTACCTGACGGCGGGGGAGAAGGAGTCCCGCGCGTGGACGATCCGCAAGGGCGCGACGGCGCCCCAGGCGGCGGGTGTCATCCACACGGACTTCGAGCGAGGCTTTATCAAGGCCGAGATCGTGAGCTACGATGACCTGGTCAAGTACGGCAGCGTTGCCGAAGCCCGCGCTCACGGCCGAGTGCGCATGGAAGGAAAGGACTACGTCATGGCAGACGGTGATGTCGTGGAGTTCAGGACGGGACTAACGTCTGGAGGCAAGAAGTGAGCGTGGGGCGACGGCTCAGCGCGCACCTCTCTCGCGCTTTGGAGATCCGCTCTGCCATCGCGCATGGGCGTGTAGACCTCTACTGGCCATCCGCTACCGCCGACTCCGAGTTCTTCTATGAGCCTGACGGCCTCGAGGAGATCCTTAGATACGAGTTGGTTGGTCGAACGGACTTGGCGGACTTGCCGATCCGTACCAGGGCAAAGGTGGCCAAGTCGCTCGTGTGCGAGGCGTTGGGATACAGCACGCCTAGTTCATTCCCCAAAATGGCGGGCGGACCGAGGCTGCCTCATCCTGCGGTTGACGTATATGCGCAGCAGTCGAGCAACATGCAGATCTGGAATCAGGAAGTCGACGCCGAGCGGCGTTACGTCATTCTCATCCTCGATGCGCACCAGATCGTTGATGTCAGGGTGATCGCTGGCGCGGACCTTGCTCAGTACGACAAGACGGGCAAGCTCACTTCTAAGTTCCAGGCCTCTCGGATCGAGGAAACGGCCGGATCGGTACTCGTCTCGTCTGATGATACTCAGGCAATCGAGGGACGTCTTGAGCCGGGTGTCCACGCTGGAGCCTTTTCCCCCGTGGCCCAGCCTGCGCGAGGTGGCTTCCTTTCCGTCTCCGAGGTATATCGGCGGTTGTTGCCCATGGTGGGAGAGAGCTACGCCGATCCAGGCATCGTGCAGGAGCGCAACCGTGGAACTGTCGTCCACCGCGAGGTGTGTAATCGCCTTGGGGCGGTGGGTTTCGCTGACAACGGCCAGTTCCCCGACGTCTTGTCGCAGCTTGTCGAGGTGAAGTTGCAGCTCGCCCGAACCGTTGACTTGGGACTCGAGTTACCTGGTTCTGATACCCCGTTGGCTTCGACAAACGGACTCTTCAGTGTCCGGGACGTGCGCTACGCGATTTTCTATGCAACCCGAGCGAGTGGCCGTTTCACAATCGAGAGCTTGGTGGTAACTACGGGGGCCGATTTCTTCAAGGAGTATCGACAGTTTGGCGGTCTAACGTCGAACGTCAAGTTGCAGCTACGGTTGCCTGGCGAGTGGTTCCCCGTCTAGAAGAGGGTCGCTTCTTCGAGCTCTTCGCTGGGTGCCACCTGTCGCTTTGCGTACGAAGCAGCGAAGGCGGCTGTGACTGCATCATCTAGTTCGGCGACCAGTTCGGCGGTTACGTCCTCGCCATGCGTGACCAGGCGCGCCAGCGCAATGACGCGCCGGGCCTCGTCCGTTGCTGGATTAGGCAGCGGCATGCGCTGCACGTACTGCGTGATCCATCGGCGCTTGCCCGAGTAGAGCTTGTTGCCGCAGGTCTCGTCATAGAAGCGGACGCCCAAGTTCGAGTTCGCCACCGCAAGCATCAGGTACGCGAGATCCTCATCAGCGATGTCCTCCAGCGAAATCCAGTAACAGTTACCGTTTACGACCGCGCCCGACCTGTCCAACGCGAAGCGAGGGAACTCACTGATGTCCGGGAATACGATCTTGGGCTGCGCCCACAGTGCTGGCTTCTGGGGGACCCAGATCTCCCACCACTCGCGCCCCCCTTCGATCACATACTTGCGCCCGCGCAGCTGATCTTCATGGTCGCGCAGATACGAATAGGTCCCTGGCCACTCACTCAGGTCCAGCGGTCGGCGCTTCGTGGACGTGAGGTCGTACGGATACAGCACCCTCATCTCAAGATGATCGGCGATTCGCCAAGGGGTGATGTTGCTCTGCGTGATCAGCGGCAGGAGCAGTTCGGCTTCCACGGCTGGAGCGACATGGCTCCAGTTATCGCCAAGGAATACCTTGTCTGCGGTGGACTTGATGCCTACCCGGATTTTCGCGATGTCGCCGAATGTCCTCCAGGTTGCCTTCCCGAGTTCCTCCAGCCACTTGTCAGCTTCGTCCTCTGAGAGTCGCCACGGGGTCTTGGAGTCGACAGGTAGTGCTAGTGTCCCAACCTTCACCGTGTATTGCTTGCCATTGTGGGTGGCTATGCTCGATTCAGCTCCGTCCAGGGCGCGAAAGAGGGGCTGATCGGTCGCCGTGTCCTCGCTAGCGCGCTCGTATGCGCTGACGAATCGCGCTAGTTGGTTCGTAGGTCCGGACTTGCTTGCGATGATAATGGCCGGAAGTACGGCGGCTTTGAAGAGTTTTGTGTCCCCGAGGTCGTACAGCTCGCGAACGCGCACGCCGTCGCCGATGAAGGTTCGACGCATGTTTTCGCCTGCGATGGTCGTGAGGAAGCGGTTCGAGCAAAGGAGTCCGAGGACCCCGCTTGGTTGCAGGAGACGCGATGCGACGGTGACGAACGGGTGCGTCAGGTCGACGCGGCCCACCAATCCGAACTCGGCGGCTAGGAGTTGAGCGGCTTCCTGCCCAAGGTGTTGAGTTCTAACGTACGGGGGGTTGGTGATGATGAGGTCGACCGAGCCGGTCTTCATCCGGCGTTGTTGTACGAGAAAGTCACCGTGAGTGAGCTTGGCGGACAGCCCGGCGGCGCGAAGACGCTCGCCTGCCGTGGTGATGGCATGCTCGTCGATGTCGTAGCCCAGCAGGCATACCCAGCCGCTGTGCCCCGCCTCTCGAAGCGCCTCGGCTGCTGCGATAAGTAGTTCTCCGTCCCCGCAGGCGGGATCAACGATGGTCAGTGTCGCTTTGTCGAAGTCGACTGCGGTCGCGGCCCTCCGGGCGAGGAAGCGTGCAAGATCAGCCGGGGTGTAGTGCTGTCCGTAGCGCTTCTTGTTCGTGATTTGTCGTGACACGGTCATCGGTTCTCCGACCTCGAGGATGGGCGACGTAGTGGTGCATAAGGTCGACTTCGGTGCTTAGGCGGCGCTCGCGCGATTTTATGGGCGCCGCTCGGTGCGTTCCAAGCAAGCCAGGGGCCTTATTGTCCTAGTATAACAGTCGTGAGTTCTGCACATCTCTAACGTCTAGCGCTAGTCTAGATGATGTGGACACCTCCGAAAACTCGAGGCGTAAGGCCGCCATCTACTTGCGCATCTCGCTCGACCGCGAGATGGACGGCCTGGCCATCGACCGCCAGCGTGAGCAGTGCGAAGCGCTTGCCGCGTACCGCCAGTGGGAGGTCGTCGAGACCTACGTCGACCAGTCGAAGAGCGCCACGGACCGCACCAAGGTCCGCCCGGCCTACGACCAGATGGTCGCCGACTACAAGGCCGGGGCGTTCGACGCCATCATCTGCTACGACCTCGACCGACTTACCCGCCAGCCCCGTCAGCTCGAAGACTGGATCGACGCATCTGAGCTGCGCGGACTCGCCTTGGTCACTGCCAATGGGGACGCTGACCTCTCCACCGATGGTGGGCGCATGTACGCCCGCATCAAGGCCGCCGTCGCCCGTGCTGAGATGGAGCGCAAGGGTGCCCGCCAATCAGCAGCCCAGCTCCAGCGCGCCAAGCAAGGGCGAGCCCCGAAGGGTATGCGACCCCTCGGCTACACCGTTAACGGTGATGTGATTCCGGACGAAGCTGAGGCTGTACGTGCCATCTACCGCCTGTTCACCCGCACCGACCACCGCGAATCGCTCCGCTCGCTCGCCCGTGGCCTCAGCGGCACCGAGCCCATCGACGGCCTAGATCCCCGACCGAAGCACTCCCACGTCGTCTCTGCCGAACGTGCCCAGCGACGGCTAGCCGAGGGCAAGGCTCCCCGTCCCATCGAGCCCGACGGCGAATGGAGTCCCTCGACCGTGCTCGGCATCCTGCGCAACCCCCGCTACGCCCAGATGTCGACCTACACCCCCAAGACCGCCCAGCCAGACGGAGGACGACGCCGCACCTGGCGTGCGCAGATCCTTCGCGACGACTCTGGAGAACCTATCCGAGGGCAGTGGGACGCGATCATCGATGACGAAACATGGTGGAGGGCTCAAAGCATCCTCGACGACGCTGAGCGCGTCACCAACACCTCGGGGTCGACCAAGCGCAAGCATTTCGGCTCAGGACTCTACCGCTGTGGCATCTGTGGGGCGAAAGTCACTGGAGCGCCGCGCGGATACCGTTGTGCGCAGCACGTCGAACGTGATAACGACGGGACTGTCATTGTTCAGAGCCTCATGCGAAGTGGTACCCAGGTCGATGAGTTTGTCACTGCTCTCATCGCTGAGCGACTCAAGCAACCCGACGCCCTCCGCAAGGAAGTCTCGACTGACTCCGGCATGGCAAGCTCGGGCATCGCTTCCGCTATCTCTGAACAGCGCGCACGCATCTTGCGAGCGCAGCGTGACTACGATGAAGAGGTCATCGAGGGGCGTGACCTTAGGCGCATCCGTGACGCTGCTGAGGCTCGCATTGCTCAACTTGAATCTGAGCGCCTTCTCAGTGGTCAGGCTGCTGAACTTGCTCCGGTTCTCGGTGCAGATGATCCGTCCGAGGCGTTTCTCAATGCCTCGCTCGCAGTCCAACGGCAGGTCATCGACGCTTTAGTGACGGTGACACTCCTCCCTCAACCACGGGGCAAGAAAGGTTTCAACCCTGACAGTGTGGTTATCGAATGGCGGTAGGTACGCGGCGTAGCCGCGCCGGGTGTCTGGGTGAGAGTGTGACCTGGCGTAAGCGCTGATTCTCCGAGCACGGCCGGTCAGGTCTTGCTCTCATCCAAAACAGCTTGGAGGAGATTACCATGCCTATCAGTATCACCGACACAGTGCCTCGCGTATGGCCTGCATGTCTCAACTGCTACAACAATGGTCATCTTGTTGGCCAGTGGGTCGACTGCACTGACGCAGCCGACGTCACCATCGAATCGCTCCACGAGGGCTCTGACGGGCCCTACGTGGAATGTGAGGAGATGTGGTGCCTTGACCACGAGAATATCCCGATCAAAGGGGAGATGAGCCTTGCCGAGGCTGCACGCTGGGGTGAGGCTTACGAGGAAGCTGACCCTGAGCAATGGCCTGCTGTGTGTGCTTGGGTTGCTTCCGGGTGTTACATCGCTGAAGGCACAGGAGACATCCCATCCTTATCCAACTTTGAGGATGCCTATCAAGGACAGTGGGATAGCTTCCGCGAGTACGCCGAACAGCTCGCAGACGACATCGGTCTGACCAACGACTGGCCAGAAGAAGCTCAGCGTTACTTCGACTGGGACGCCTGGACTCGCGACCTCGCCTTCGACTACACCGTGATGGATGCGCCCGATGGAGGTGTCATCATCTTCCGGAACTTCTGACGACAGAACCCCGCAGCCACGTGGTTGCGGGGTTCTTGTTTCGCGCCTCTCACCAATGCCAGAAGTCCTCTCCGAGCCGCTTCGCCAGCCACCAGATGACAGCACCAAACGCTGATACACCTCCCAGCGTACCCAGTGCAATGAGAACCTTGATCCACCATGTTTGAGCGGCCGTGAAGGATGTCCACGCCCAGCCGAGGAGAGGACCAAACCCGGCAGCGTAGGCAACCCCGCTGACAAGTCCACCAATGACCAACAACACCGCAGCCAGTGGTAACAGGGCGAGGCTCAATCGCCCAACGGCTGCCCATGTCACCTTGCCCTCCAAAGCCTCCAGACGCCTCCCTGCCGCATTTACAGCAGCCACCACGTCGTCTGCCTTAGCGGTCACCTCCTCAACCTTCTTGGACGCCTCAGCGACTCGCTGAGCGCCAACGTCAGCCGCTTTGGTTTCGAACCCTTCCAACGTCTTCTCAACCCTCGCCACCGACGGCTCAACAGCCTTCGCCAGCCGTTCGTCCAGCACCTTGACGGCATGTTGTTCGAGCTTCCGAGGATCAATGACAATCCGTCCACGCTTAGTCACAGCCTCAGCTAGCTCAGCCGAACTCTGGGCCATCGTCTGGAGCTGCTGGTTGATCGACGTCGTCAGTTTCAGCGAGTCGAGCTGCGATGCGCTCACGCTCTCGCCGTTTGGCAGCTTCACGACGCGATCGTCGCTCACGGTCTTCGCGAGCACGGCGAGCGTCTTCTCGATCTCGGAGAGCCTCTTCCTCGTCTCGTCGTCGAGCTGCAATGTCGAGGACTGCTCTGGCTGCTGCGAGGTCAGCGCCTTCAACTTCGCTGTGTGTACCTCGTCCATCACCTTCACGTACCCGTTCAGGTCGTTTACTGCCTTCGTCAACTTGCTGAGCTGCGAGGCTTGCGCGTCGAGCAGCGACGTCAACGCTGTCAACATCTCCGAAGTCGACTGTTGTTCGTCGGCTTGCTTCATCTCGGCCAATAACCCCATGGGTCTTTCCCTTCTGTGTGTGATAGTCAAAGATCTGTTGTGCGCCCTCGGCGGTGAACTCCGGTGTGAGGGCTGATGCCTTCTTGCGCCCCCACTTGCCGTTGTCCTCACGCCTCATGGAATACGTCCAGCCATCGCGGTCGGTTACCTTGAGTCGTACGCCGTGCTCAGCGAGCACTACCTCGAACTCTTCCCGATTGACGCTGCGGGGATCAGCCAGTGACTCGTAGACGCGATCCCCGAGGGTCTGCTCGAACCCGCCAGTCGTGAACTGCTCACGGCGCAACTCCCAGTCAGGCTTCGGCGCAACCGGGTTAGGGTTAGGCTCCAGCCCGTTCTCGGAGAGAACCTGGTCGTTGAGCTGACGCAGTCCCTTAGACCAGCTCGTGTTCTTCTTGAGTGCCTTGCCCGTCAGCTCGTCGTGGTTGACGACGACGATGTGCGCGTGGACGTGCTTACCGTCTGCATCGTCGTGGACGACAACCATGTGCTCGGCGCTGAACGCTGCACTGGCGAGCTGTTGAGCAATATCCAAAGCACGTTCGATGTCCTCTGGCTTGGCAATGTCGAACTTCTTGGGATCGAACGCTAAGATCAGGTTGTAAACTTCGTTTTTGCGTCCATGGCCGCAAGCCTGAGCCTCGGCATAGTCGATGAACGCCTCGGGAGACTCCATCGTGCAGGCGTATCCTGCTGCTCGCGTCGTACCGTCTAACATGTGCTGACGGTTCTGCTCGCCGCGCCCATACAGCGCATATGCCACCGAGCTGTGAGCACTCAGACCACTAGCAATCTTCACGTTTGCACTCACAGTCGCGTCCCGTCTCCGATATCGGAACGCAGCTCAGCCAGCACAGCACACGCCTCGTCGAGCAACACGTCGTCGACGACGACGCTGATCGACTCGCCATCCTTGCGAGCACGAGCGATGTCACGCCGCAAGCCCTCGAAGGTCGTGCCGATCCTGCGGAGCGTCTCGACCTTCGCGCCATCGACCTGACGGCCTCGGCGGGGCCGAGCCGCCATGCGCTCAACACGTTGAACCTCGTTACGACGAGAGTCCAACGCGTCACGCATGACGGCACGCGCCCATGCACTCGGCTTGACACCGAGTGAGTGAGCACGCTGAGAGACCTCAGCGCGCTCACCGCGGGAGAGCCGCACATCCAGATGAGCAGTCAGCCTCTCCCGCCGGGTGGGTACCCCCGAGTCATAGGACTCTTCGGTGGGGTACCCACAACGGCCAGCAGGGAGATTGTCCGACAACTTCACTTCGTTCGTGTCGTCCAATCCCCGCTGGCCTCCGTCCTCGGTCGCTTCGCTCCCTGCGGGCGGAGGGGCACTCACGGGGCTCTGCGACCCCCGCTCGTCACGCATCAACCGTTCCATGGCTGCGTCACCTCCTCGCTGTGCTCGTGGGTGTCGGCTGCCTCGGGAACGGGCTCTGCTGAGGACGCGGCAGCCGATGCCTTTGCCTTGCGCGAGCGCTCGGCCTTCTCGGCATCCAGGGCAGCACGCGCACGCTCGGCCCACTCGTCGTAGGTCTCGCGGTGCAGCTCCTTGAGCAGCTCGACTACCTTCGCGTCGACCTTGCGCTGCTCCTCAGCGGCTTGCTTGCGGAGCTTCGCGATCCTCAGATTCGCCTTGGCACGCTCAGCTGCAATCAGCTCGTCAAGATGGGTGGACTTACTCATGATTGTTCCTTTCGGTAGAGCGGCCATCGGGCCGCAGGTTGGTGATGCACTTCTTGATCGACCAGTTTTCGAAGGACCCGTCCTCGCGCAGGACGAAGAAGTTCCGGGTACCCCACCCGGGCATGACCACGACAGTGATTGCCGCAACACCCATACCGTGCTTGCGAGGGGCCTCGGGGTGGTGGGCGAGGAGAGCACGCGAGAACACTTCGTCCGGACCGGTGAGGACTTCGCCGAGCCCCGCCCGGTTGAGCACGCGGCTGGCGTGCTCACGGACCTCGCCCTTGGTGGCGAAGGTCAAGCTGCCGACGGTGTAGGTCATCGGGTCACCTCCCCGGCCTCGGCAGGGGCAGCGCTTGCGAACGGGTCGACGTCGAGCATGTCCTCGACGTACGGCTCGATGGCGTCCAGGTCGATGTCGATCTGGCGCTCGGTCTTCGAGCGCGCATGGGACCAGAACCGCTCCCGAGGGCGCGGCAGCCCGAACTTCTCAAAGGCATCGAGTCGCTCGGCCAGCAGACGACCGGACCTGAGCCACGGAATGTCGATGACGCCCTGACGATGGGCGATCACGATGCCTTTGGCGATCCGATCCAGCCGCTCGGCCTCGGCGACCGCCCCGTCCTCGTCAAGGAGCACCTGGAGCCGGTCGAAGTAGTCCAGCCACTGGTCGCGTGTCCGCCGCACCGGCGACCGATCCCACACCGGCTCGCCCAGCTCGTCGTCCCAACGCTTCAGGCCCCGGTCGACTGACCGGCCAAGCTCGACCTCCTCCGGGGAATCCCACGGCACGGTCTGGACGTGGGCGACCTCGAAGACCTCATGGCCGACCATCACCATGTTGGCCGTCATGCCGTCGGGCACAGGGCGACGCTTGCGGTCGAACTCGATGGTCTGCTGCTTGTGGACGACGATGGGGGAGAAGTCCAGCCGGTTGTGGACACGGGTCAGCTCCTCCATCGACGGGAAGACCTTCATCGTCACCGGCAGCGCCCCGTCACGAGAGACCATCAGCTCGTACATGTGGTCCCGGTCTTCCTGGCTGTCCTCCTCGATCCCCTCGGGCAGCTTGTAGCCGCCATGGGCAAGCACGCCCGTGGACTGCCGGGAGAAGTTGGCGCGAGTGGTGACGTTGAGCAGGTCGGTCTGGGTGTGCTTCTCCTCCCACATATCCCGCGAACCGGTCAGAGCTTCGCGGGTCTCACGCCACAGCTCCGACAGCCCGAACAGGTCCAGACCGTCCACGACGGTCAGTTCGGCGTCGGTGATGAACCCGTCGGTGGTGCAGCTCGGCGTCGAGTAGCCGAGGTCGTGCAGCTCGTTGAGCGTGGCCAACAGCACCGCACGGGGCAGTGACGTGGTCATGGAGGCGTGCCACGGCGACGTGATCGCTGAGCCACCCACCTCGTCGCGCTCCTGCGCCCAGGCGTCCCAGCCGCGCTGGCCCATCACGCCCTGAGCGAGCTTGCCGTACGGGGAGTTGGCCATCAACTTGAGCACAGTCTGCTGGAAGGACTTCTTGCCGAACTCCTTCTTGGCCTGCGCCCGGTCGTCCAGCAACGTCTTGTACGGGCGACGCAGCAGACGCGACGGCGAACCGTCTTCGAGCCGCAGCGTGCGCCCGAAGTGACCGATCTGGCAGGTGACGCGAGCACCCAGCTTCAGCGCCAACCAGACCTCGGGAGCCATTGCCCACACCCCACGTGCACCGCCCGACGTCCGGGGGTAGACCATCGACCCCTCGACGGGCACGGGCAGGCAGGGGAAGGCCACCGACTCGGGAAACTCGAACGACACGAACCCCACAAACGGCGTCAGCGGCCCTCCCTCGGCGAAGTCGTCCAGCGACAGCTCGACGTTGTTCACCGTCCGCAGGATCACGCCCTCGGGGTGCAGATAGTCGACATCCCAGATCGTCGAGCTGGCCGTCGGATAGCAGGACTGGAGGTCGAGGTCATGCGTGGTCTGCTCGAACAGCCCCAGCTCAGCACTCATGTTGTACCCGCCCCGAAAGGACAGGGCACAGGCATGAATCCACGTCGCCGCGGCACCGTCCACCGGTTGCAACTCGCGCTGCCGGTAGTAGGCGAGCTGGTTCTCGATGCTCACGGTCTGCTCGGTCTTCTTGGTGACCTTCTCCAGACCGCCGAACACGGAGTTGAAGTTGATCTTGGGCCCGACCCCCACCAGGGGCTTGCCCAACTGGCGCTCTGCGAGCTCGGCCGTGATGATGCCGCGGACGGCACGGGCCGCAGCCGTCGGCAGCGTGAGCGCAACCTCCTGGTCCTCGCCGTACATCTGGCTGACGTACTCCAAGGCGATCACGGCGTCGTTGGAGGCGTAGTCGAGAAACTCGACGGGATGGGCGGACAGGTACGCGTCCATGCGCGTGATCCAGTCGTCGGGCACACCCAGCTTAGCCACGCCCACGGCGTCGCCCAGCTCAGACAGCTTCGCAGCGCCCGACTGCGCCATCGTGTCGCGGATCGAGACCACCACCGGACGTGCCCAGCGCTTGTTCTCGCCGCTCAGCACCCACTCGACGGGCTTGGGCGAAACCATGCCCGCACTTGCCGAGATCACCGCGCGCAGGATGTCCGGCTCCCGGTCGTCCAGCCGACGATTCCGGTAGCCGGAGTAGCCAGCCCCCGACCGGCGGCGCTTCCTGCCGTCTGAGTAGGCGGCCTCCCAGGTGTTGTGCATCTTCACCGGGTCGACGAACGTCGTCAGGTCGGCGTTCTGGAAGTGAGCCACGAGCGTGATCGGCAGCGCGTGGGCGTGCTCGCCCTTCTGCCGGAACCACCACTCGCGGTGCCACTTGCCGTCGGCGTCCACGACGTCGGCCCGAGGCACGCCCTTGACCGTCCACCCCTCGGCCAGCGGGTGCTCGTGCAGCCCCAGCGCCGTGATGGCCAGCTCCAGCGCCTTGCCGAACGACAGACGAGCCAAGCGGCGACCACGTGGACCGTCGTATGGGGTCGGCAGAATGACGGCCAGCCGCAGCCGGTCGTGGTCGGTCGGGTCGATGGCAGCGAACTGGTAGGACACGATCCGGCGCGTGACCTGCTCGCTCTCGCCGATCCAACCACGCTCGGCGTCGAAGGAGTCGGCACCGACGAACTCGGTGTCGAACCCGACGACGATCGAGTCCCTGCCCGACCGCATCCCCCGCACCGACGGGTACGAACCGAACCCGCCCGTCGCACGGGTGGCCGTCCGTTCGACCGTCTTGGTCAGCACGACGAACGAGGCCGGGTGCTTGCGCGAGGTCGCGGTGTCGGCCACCTGGCTCACCTGCCACCCGTTGGCGGCAGCGGCGGCAATGGGGCCTTCCCCATAGGGGGGTGCCGCCAGTGGCCTCTGATCAGGGGTTTTTCCCTCGTCGTGCGTCCCAATAACGTCTTTTCGGGACGCAACGAGGTCCTCTGCGGCGATCTCTCCGACGCCCTGCGAGGTGGTGTCCAGCCCACTCATCACGCACCTCCGAGGAGGTCGTGCAGACGACGGGTCTGCTCCGGCGTGAGCGGCGGCGCAGCGGCGACGAGCTTGTCAATGGCGGCGTCCACCGGGTCGACGCCAGTAGGTGTGACCAGTGCGTCGAGATCAGAGCGCAGCACTTTGACGCGCGAGCCCGTCTTGTATGCGGGCAGCTTGCCCTGGGCGATCCATGAGCGCAGGGTCGAATACGCGCCGTAGCCAGCTGCTACGGCTTCTTGAAGGGTGAGGTAGCGAGGTGAGGTGGACGTAGCCACGATGAACTCCAGACAGCTTGAGCCATCCGGAGAGGGGTGCTTTCCCGGCTTGCTGTCTGGGCGGCCTGACGTGCCGTGCTCAACTCGCTAGCGGGCGAACCCGCCATTGCTTTACGGGAGCGCTAACTCCCTACCCAGCCTCTTATCCTTGCCCAGGCCGCCAATCCTGGGGCTTACGCGGTTACATACTGTGTCGATGGATTTACCGGTTGCTAGCCGTTCGGTGCGCTACACCGTGGCACGAGGGTCGCGTTAACTCGTGTCCACCCATAGGGTTATCCCCTTCTTGGCGGCTCGCGTGTCGCCGCTAAGAAGCTAACGCGATCATAGCATGCCATGTCAAGTAGTGTCAACCGATAGCGCTATCAAACGTTAGTCCCGTCCCAAATGTGGTGGAGTTTAGGTTTAATGTGTGAGCAAATATAAGGCGAATTAGGTATGTTGATTGCAATTTCATCTTGCATAGGGTAATGGGTGGGTTTCAGTTCTTTTTAAACGCACTGCGTGCGACTTCGTTGAATTCGAAATCGGTTTAGAAAATTATTTCCTGAATTCAGTTGTTGCCCCACAGTTAAGTGTGTTTACGTTAACTTGCTGAGGTCGAGGTTCGGAAGGCTGGAAGTATTCTGAGTTGCGCAAAATCAAGGGTGTAGAAAAGGGGGGTATGAAAGTAGGTGGCCTAACGAACATGATTTGTAAAAAAATAGGTGCAAAGTATTCTAAATTTGTCAAAATTTGTGCGCCTGAAGGATGGCGTGAAGGTTTTAACTCAGATGGCCTAGACAATTTGGAGAAACCTGGGTGGATGTTCTGGACCGCCCTTTGGGGTGCCCTATGCCTTGTGGGATCAATGTTCCCCTATGTACCATTTGTGAATGGTCGGTATGCTGATGTATTACTATCGGAGATCGGGTTTTTTGCGGTAGTTGCTCTGTCGTCGATTTTCGTGCCGCTGGCTTTGGTGATAGCTTTACTGTATGTTCTTCGATGCTTGAAGGTGATATCCTGGAATATTGACTTGATTGGGGCTGTGAAGCATCTAAGCAACTGTGTCGGACTGTCTGGTGTTGTCGGGTTCTTAGCTGTGGCGGCCGCTCCGTTCTGGTACATGATTTCTGGATCCCGCGACGTGGCTTTTTCGTCGGTGATGTTTGACGGAAGTGCATTGCTGAAGTTTCCTGCAGGACTGGGGGTTGTGGGATTGGTAGTCGGATTATGTTCGGCATGCTGTCACCTTATTTCCGATGTTAGTAATCTGATTTACAAATATGTAGCACCTACTGTCTTGTTCGATGTGTGGGTGCTTGTCTTTTTCGTTGGTTGTAGGCGGGATCCGTTTGGTCTTGGATACATAGTGAGCGAGAAGTATTTGCATGACCGAATGTATAATATGGGACAAGTGGACAACATGACTGACATAGGTGCAAGTCTATTAGAGCATCAAAATTATCACATTATAGTTGCCAGACATTTCTCTGAACTCGGAGGTAGATTGGTTGAATTACGTTGGATTACTGTGATTGTGGTGATTTCGATATCCCTTGTTGGAGTATTTCAGAACGTCCGTAAAGAAGTTGGATTAAGAAAACTGGAAGTAGGTGGCGATCATTGATTATTTCGTTCGTGGCGAGAAAGTTAACTTGCGAACATTTGCTACATGATGGTTCTGCGTGAAAAATTCGGTGGGACTTTTGTCTGATGTGGTGTGTTACAGGTTCTGGAATTGTGGGAGACGCGACCTGAGCTCAAGCTCAGCCGCCGGCACTCTCTAGGTGGGACTGGTGTCTCTGGGAGTAGAAAGCTTTGCGTGAGATGGGGTGGACAGTGCGGAAACTCATCCTCACCCAGGGGGCGGCAAAGTTACTGGGTGAGGGTATCTGAACTGGTTTGACGGGGGTGTGTTGCTGGGACGGGGGCGCGGGCTCCGTAGTGGGGCCCTATGTGGTGCGTCAAGCGGCGGTGGGCCAGGGCGAGAACGGCCTGGTTATGGCGTTTATCTTGGTCGCGTTTGCGCTGGTAGTAGGCCCGGGAGACGGGGTCGGAGCGCAGGGAGGTGAAGGCGGACAGGAATATGGCGCGCTTGAGCCTCTTGTTGCCGCCGTGGGAGACGTGCTCGCCCCTTATGGAGGAGCCTGATCTCCGGGTTACCGGTGCCAGGCCGGCGTAGGAGGCCAGCAGGGCGCCGGTGTCTGGGTCCTTGCCCAGGGTCTCGGCCAGGAAGACGGCTGCGGTCCTGACCCCCGATCCCGGGCATGGAGGTCAGGACCTGGTAAAGAGGGTGGGCCTGCACTAGTGCCTCGACCTTAATCGTGCTCTCATTCGACATCGGGGTGCGATGAAGATTTCAGTCGATTCGCTGTCCTGCAAAGCGGAATGCCTTCGACGGTAGGAATTCAGGCAGGTAGTTGTGGGAGTTGTTTATTCCGAGAATCGGCAGAGCGAAACGCCGGAGATCTGCAACCGTTTTATTCACCTCGACTGTTACTTCCTTATCAGACAGTAGAGTGAGGTTGAGGTCGGAATTGGTGGGATGGTTGTAGGGGGGGTGTCTCAATGGGGGTGTGGGTGTGGCTCAGAGCGTGGGCCTGGGTGTGAGGGTGTGTGGCGTTGTTCGTCGTTAACTGCAACTTTCTGACATAGGTTAGTCGGTACGGGTGGGTGTTGGGGCCACATGAACGGTGGCCGCTTGTTCGGTCGTATTCTATCAATTGTTGCATATCGATTGAAGTAATCAAAGTATGCATATTTGTGTCTTGGGGTGCTGAGACGTCGCTTGGTAATATTCATGTTCGAAGCAGGCTGGGTTTCCAGCGATCATTATTTTCAGTGAGGCGACATCATGGGCATGGAGATGGCTTCGGTGGCTACGTGGACCTTCTTGGCGGAGGTTCCGATCCCTCAGGACGTCCTTGGTGTTCTCGTCCAAGGGGAACAGCCCTACGCTGCCTTCAAGACGATGCGCGACTCGGCTGTGTTCACCTCGAAGCGGTTGATCGTCCGTGATGCTCAAGGCCTGACCGGGCGGAAGGTAGAGATCTATTCGCTGCCCTACAGTGCTATCAACATGTGGTCGACCGAAAACGCGGGAACATTCGACATGAACTCTGAAGTCGAACTGTGGACGCGGGCAGGTCACATCAAGATTAAGCTTGGGTCTCAGGTCGACGTCCGCAAGATCGATAGGCTCATTTCGGCCTGCGTCCTCATGTCTCACTGAGCATCGGCGGCAGTGGCACCAGTACTATGGGATGCCTTCACCTCGTCTTGGGGTGGCAGGCCAGCAGTGCCTGCGGGAGTCGAACACGTTGAACTGCATGGAGAATGTCAGGCGGAGCGTTAGGGCGCGTCAGCTGACCTCATGGACGGTCCCGGTGGATAGGTGCGCCGATCGCCGGCAGTTCTGCAACCACCGCGTAGTCGCAGCTGATCGCACGGCTACCGGACCTGCCTGCTCCGTCGTCGCCTCGCTCAGGGCGACATCACCTCTGGCTGGCCCTCGCTGGGCTAGATCGCCACGGAGTCGGGGTCGTGGAAGCCTGGCTGGAAGGACTCGCCCGAGTCTCGGCCAATGAGGGGGCCGCCTCGAAGCCGCTCGTGAGCCGAGGCTGTAGGTTCGTCGGCTGGCAGATCGCCGCCTGCGGGGCAGCGAAGCTCGACCGCTGGTAGCAGTTCAGACGCATCCGCGAGCTGTCAGAGGGCGGGGTTGTTGTCTGGCTCGGTGGTGGCGACTGGCTGTTGAGTGTTGCGGTAGAGGGGAAGACCCTGCGACCGAGTTTCGTATACGATATTGTCATGGGTGAGCACCTTCTCCACGGACATCGCGTGAGCGACGAGCAGATCCAGGCCTGGGCTGACGAAGCTGAGGCTGGTTACGGCCTTCAGCGGCTGCCCCGTCCGACTCCTGGGCGGCCCCCAGTCGGGCGGGGGCCCGGCACGGTTGTGACTGTCCGCCTCGACGAGGAACTTCTTGCCGCGTTGCTGAAGCGCGCCGCTGATGAGGGGATTACGAACCGGTCGGAGGCCGTGCGAGCCGCTGTCAAGCAATGGGCTCATGTTGCAGCCTGATATCCATCGGTCTGCCCGCAAGCACTATGCGAAGGACCATATCGGCGATGAGGATCTGCGGCACGCTTACGGTCATGTGCTGAACTCGCGCCCTCTGGACGATGAGGATGATCCGCGTCGTTGGCTTGTTCTTGGAGTCGATGAGTCCGGAAGAGTGCTGGAGCTCGTGGTCCTTGTTTTTGACGACGGCTATGAACTGCTGATACATGCTATGAAGGCTCGGAAGCAGTTCATGCGTGAGATTCACTCAGGTAGTGCCGATACCTCTGTGGTCTGACTGATTCAGGTCGGCTTCACGTTGCCGGTCGCACGACTGCCGGTGCCGCGCACCGCCGTCGTCGCCTTCGCTCAGGGTGAGGCCACGACCGGCTGGCCATCGCTGGGCTGGATCTCTGCGGAGATTGGGTCGTGGAAGGCCTGCTGAAAGGACTCGCCCGAGTTGTGGCCAATGAGGGGGCCGCCTCGAAGCCGCTCTTGAACTGCGGCTGCAGGTTCGTCGGCTGGCAGATCGCCGCCTGTGGGTCAACGAAAGTCGGCTGCCGCGAGCAGTCCAGAAACAACGGCGGATTGTCGTCGGGCACGGCCACCACGCCCTGCTCCTGAACTGCGAGGTTAAGCAACCCGCCGGCGAGCGGCCCAGGCGTCTGAGGGACGATCCTCAGTTGCCGCAACCGTTGTCCACTCCAAGTTCGTTGAAAGATACGACGAGCACGATCGCCACAACTGTCGGTTCTGGCCACGATAGTCGCCATAGTGAACGGAGGGATATGTCGGGCTACAGGATCCACCGTCAGGTGACGGAGTTCGGAGAGCACGTGCGCGGGTGGCGCATGGTGCTCGGCCTGACCGCGCAGCAGGTCTCCGAGCGAGCGGGCATCACCCGTGACACCCTGCGCAAGATCGA
>ERZ773090.444-NODE-444-length-22769-cov-5.08484_pt1 | contig 22769 bp, 13 predicted proteins | sample MGYA00580579_ERZ773090 | MGnify/ENA primary metagenome ERZ773090 (study PRJEB29015, sample SAMEA2738014) | human oral metagenome | biome: human oral; feature: human-associated habitat; material: dental | place: China | collected 2132 ... | reverse complement strand
TATCGTCTTCAATATAGGTTTCCCAATAATATGGATTTTCTTCTTCTGAATCATACTCATCCATATCATACTCTTCATCTTCTTCTGTATCATCTGCATCATCATTATAAGAAAGTAATTTTTCTCCATTTTTTATTAAATGTGGTTTATACTCTTTTTTTTCTTCTCCAAATATACAAATTGATAAAATTAATAATAAAAAAATAATAAATTTTTTCATAAATCCTCCTCCCAAGAATTTTTAAAATACTATTTAATAGATTAGCATTTTTAAAAGAAAACTTTAAAACTAACTCTTTGATAAAGATTAATCATAAAGATAGGTGCTTTTACTAGGAGTTAATTTTACTTCTAACCCACCTAAAATTTCTAATTTCTCTCCTTTTCCAATAGAGCAATTTTTAAATTTTTTTAATTTTTTATCAGCTACACCAAAATATAAAGTTAATTTTTCAAAACCTGAGTTGACAACTATACAACCATAATTTTTTATAAGTTCAATATCATAAGTCCCTATTTCAATATCTTCTCCTCCTATATAATTTCCTGCTGTTAAATTTACTACTTTCCCTGTAATTTTTCTAGGAGATATTAATAAATTAATGTTTTTAGAATAAAGTTCTAATACTAATTTACCATAAATTGTTAAAGTATCTCCCTCTTTCAATGTAAGATTATTAAATACAGGAGCAATATCTCGCTGTCCTACTCCCAAAGTTTGATTAATTCCGTTTTTAACATTACTTGAAGTAATAACATCTCCATAATTTTCTTTTGCAGTTAATTTATATTTTCCTACTGGAAAATCAACACCAGCTGTATAAATCCCAGCTGTTAGATTAATGCTCACATCAGAATATCCAGCTTTGGCTTTTTTTATAGCTGTTCTGATATTTACAAAAACTCCAAAAATAATCATTATAAATATTCCATAATTAAAATCACTTTTTGTTATATCCTGTATTAACGCACCTAATCCAAAAGAAAAAGTGATTACAAGTGAGAGTGCTATTGATATAACTACTATTCCTGTTATATCCATAATATCACATCCTTTAAATCTATCAGCACTATTATTTAATATAATTATTTTGACTAGAAGCTAATTTTATAATAAGTTCCTCTGAAATCCCTAGATAATTGTCTTCAAAGCTCATAAAAAAATCTTCCCCTATATAGTTATATTTTCATTGTACTACAATAATTTTTTTAATCAAGAGAAAAATATAAAATGTTAGTTTTAATATTAAACAAAATCTAAAAAATATGTTAAAATAAGGAGAAAATAAAATAATAATTATAGGGGGAGATTATGGAGAATTTAACTATTAAAAATATTTTGCAAAAAGATATTGAAAGAAAAATTAATGGAGTTGTAAAGGCAGATAGTAATGAAAAAGATACTGTAATTACAGAATTAAATGAATATGTTGTTACAGAAGAAATTAGAGAAAGATTAACAAAGTTTTTTGATAAATATGTTGATTCAATTAATTTTCCAACAGAGGATATGGGAGTATGGATTTCTGGCTTCTTTGGTTCAGGGAAATCACATTTTCTAAAAATGATAGGGCATATTTTAGAAAACAATGCCTATGATGGAAAAAAAGTTGTAGATTTTTTTAAAGATAAAATAGATGATGCAATTTTAATGGGGAACATTGAAAAAGCTGCTGAGATCCCAACTGATGTAATTTTATTCAATATAGATAATGTAAGTGACCAAGACACATATCAAAATAAAGATAGTATAGCACTTGCTTTTTTGAAAAAATTTAATGAATATTTAGGTTTTACAAGAGATGATATAGAAATAGCAGAATTTGAAAGAAAACTTTGGGAAGATGGAAAACTAGAAGAATTTAAAAAAGTTTTTGAAGAAGAATCTGGAAAAACTTGGAAAGATGGAAATAGAAATTTAGATTTTTATTCAGATGATTTTCTTGATGTTATAGAAAAATTAGGAATTATGACTAGAGAAAGTGCTGAAAGATGGCTTGAAAGAGATGTGGTTAGGTCTGTAAGTGCTGAAAGTTTTAGGGATATACTTGAAAATTATTTAAAAATGAAAGGTTCTAAACATAGAATAGTTTTTTTAGTTGATGAAATAGGTCAATATATTGGTGATAATTCAAAACTTATGTTAAACTTACAAACTTTAGTTGAAACTTTGGGAGTTAAATTTAAAGGTAGAGTCTGGGTTGGAGTTACATCACAACAAGATTTAAGTTCTTTACTAAATAATAGTGAACATAGAAAAAATGATTTTTCTAAAATTCAAGATAGATTTAAAACAATGCTTGCTTTATCAAGTGGAAATATTGATGAAGTTATTAAGAAAAGACTGCTTATTAAGAAAAAAATTGAAGGAGAAGATTTAGAAAAAATCTTTGATAAAAAGAGAGTTGAAATTGAAAATTTAATACATTTTGAAAAAACAATGACTTTACCTCTATATGATGATAATAAAGATTTTTCAGAAACATACCCTTTTGTTGCTTATCAATTTAATCTACTACAAAAAGTATTTGAAAAAGTTAGAAATATGGGACATTCTGGACAACATATGTCAAGAGGAGAAAGATCTTTATTGAGTTCATTCCAAGAAGCAGGAATAAAAGTAAAAGATAAAAATATAGGAATACTTGTGCCATTTAATTATTTCTATGAATCAATAGAGCAATTTTTAGAAGACAATGTAAGAAGACCATTTATTCATGCAAGAAATGAAAAGGGAATAGATGATTTTGGTTTAGAAGTATTAAAACTTTTATTCTTATTAAAAGGAATTAATGGGATAGAACCTACTTTAAATAATTTAACAAGTTTTATGATAGATTCTATGGATTGTGATAGGATAGAACTTGAAAAGAAAATAAAAAAAGCATTAGAAAAATTAGAAAAAGAAGTTTTAATTCAAAAAGATGGAGAAAATTATTATTTCTTAACAAATGAAGAACAAGATATAAATAGAGAAATCGAAAGAGAAGATATTGATTTAAAGAAAATTGATGAAAAGATAGATTCCTACATTTTTAAGGAAATATTTACAAAGAATACTATTCTAATGGAAGAAACAGGAAATAAATATAATTTTACTAGAACTATTGATGAAACAGTTTATGGAAAAATGGGAGAAGATTTAGCAATAACTATTTTTACTGAAAGAGCAGATAATTATGATAATGTTGCTATCATAGGTACAAGACAAGAAAGTGACCTAATATTAAGACTGGCAAAAGACGATGAGACTTATAGAAATGAAATTAAACTATTTTTAAAGGTGGAATCATATATTAGAAATAAACAAAAGGATAATGAAAGAGAATCTATTATTAGAATATTAGAAATAAAACAAAGAGAGAATAAAATAAGAGATAGAAGAATTAAAAGTGAATTAGAAAGACTTATAGGGGAAGCAGAAGTATTTGTTTATGGACAAAAGCAAGATATTAAAACAAAAGATGCTTCTAAGAAAATTGAAGAAAGTTTAAAAGCTTTAGCAAATCATAGATTTCATAAAGCAAAACTTGTTAAAAAGCCTTATGATGAAGCTGAAATAAGAAATATATTATCTTATGTTTATGACACAGAAAAAAATGGAATATTGTTTGATATTAAAAAAGATGTTGAAAGTAATATAAATTCTGAAGCTATAAAAGAAGTATTAGAAAGAATAACATTACTTGAAAAAAGAGGAGATACTCCAATAACATTAAAAAATATAAGTGAATATTATTTGAGAAGTCCTTATGGTTGGGGACAACTTACAATCAATGGTTTAGTGGGAGAATTGTGGAAATATAAACTAATAGATTTACAGGAATCAAAAGTCCTTGTTACAGATGAAAATACTGCAATAAATTTACTTACAAAATTGCAAAATAAAAATCTTGAGAAAATTGTAATTTCATTAAGAGAAGAAATAGATCCTGAACTTATTAAAAAAGTTAATAATTTATTAAAAGAAATTAAAACAATAAAAGAAGACACAGGTGAAGTTAGTCTTGATTCTCGAAAAGAAGATTTGTTAAAGATATTAAAAAGAAAAATTGGAATAGCAAAGAGCTATAAAATAGAATGTGAACATAGTAAATATCCTGGAAAAAAAGAATTAAATGATTGGATAGACCTTTTAGATGAAATTATTCTATCTAAGGATAATGCTGAAAAAACTCTTAAAAATTTCTTAGGAATGGAAGATGAACTATTAAAAGAATATGATAAGGTTGATAGAGTTTTTGATTTCTTTACAAGTTCTAAAAAAGATAGATATGATAAAGTTATTGAAAAAATAAATAAAATTGAAGAGTATAAAGATTATATTGGCAGTTTAAAAGAAACTGATGCCTATAAAACAATTGAAGAAATTAGGCTTGATAAAAATATTTACGAAAGAATTAGAGAATTTGATGATTTAATTTCTGAATTAGATAAAACCAAAGATAGACTTATAGAAATTGAAAAAACTTCTTTAAAAGAAAAAGTTGAAAAGTATAAAAAAGAGTTTTCTGAAAAATTAAAAGATAATCCAGAAATAATAAAAAAATTAGAAGAAAAGTTAAATGAATTTTTAGAAAAAGAAGTTAATAATAATGATAATTCCAATGATATGGCAATATTTATGAAATCTAAAGAGTTAGAAAATATTGTTAATAATTTTGAAGAAGAATATAAAAATTCTGCTAAAAAAGAAATTGAGAAATTAGAAAATTATCTTAATGAAGTTGCAGAAGATAAGACTGATATTGATGAGCTTAGAAAAAGTATAAAATCTACATACAATAATTATAAAGATGAAATAGCTAAAAGTGATATTAAAAATGTCAGTGTAACTATTGCAAAAGCAATTAAAGATAAAGAAGATTTTAATGCTGAAATCAATGGAAAAGCTAAGAAAAAAGAAAGAGTGAAATTAAGAAAAATTTCTATAAATTCAAAAAGTAATATAGAAAGTGAAGAACAAGTGAAAGAATATATTTCAGCTATTGAGAAAGATATTGAAAAGTTAAAAAATGAAATGCTTGAAGCTATTAAAAATAATAAAATTGTTGATATTGGATAATTCAAAGGTTGAGGTTCTATTGGAGCCTCAATTTTTATATCCGTATTTTTTTTACGGATAAATTTGCAAATAATATATAAATAATATATAATAATAAAAAATGACCGTATATAACGGTTAAAAAAATATTAAGAGGTTAAAATTATGTTAATAGAATTTAAAGTAGAAGGATTTAAAAATTTTGAAAAAGAATTAGTTTTTGATTTGAGTAAAACAAGAAACTATAATTTTAATGAAAATGCAATAAAAGATGGAATAGTAAAAACAGGATTAGTATATGGAATTAATGGAAGTGGAAAATCAAATTTAGGTTTAGCTATTTTTGATATAATTTTATATTTAACAGATAAAGAAAAAACTATTAATCTATACGATTATTATTTAAATCTTACTAACAGTAACACTATGGCAAAATTTTATTATAAATTTAAGTTTGGAAATGATATTTTAGAATATGAATATCAAAAGAATAAGCCACAAAATTTAGTGAGTGAAGTAGTAAAAATAAATAATAAATTAATATCAGAATATGATTATTTAACTAATAAATTTGAATTAAATTTAGAGGGAACAGAGAGTTTAAATAAAAATCTTAATGGAAATAATATTTCTTTTATAAAATATATAAATAATAATATAAATCCAGAGCCTAGCACAAAACAATTTAAGATAAAAGAAATCATTTCAAATTTTTTAAAATTTGTAGATAATATGTTACTTTTCTCCTCAGTTGATGGAAATTTTTATCAAGGTTTTAAAAAAGGTGGAGGAAGTATTAGTGAAGAAATTATAAATAGAGGAAAGTTAAAAGATTTTGAGAATTTTTTAAGGGTAGCTGGAATTGATTATACTCTTATTGAAAAAGAAGTAGGTAAGGAAAAAAGAATATATTGTAAATTTAAGAGTGGAGAAGTTGATTTTTTTGAAATTGCTTCAAGAGGCACTAAATCGTTAACACTATTTTATGCATGGTTAATAAGATTAAATGATGTTTCTTTTGTTTTTATAGATGAATTTGATGCTTTTTACCATGTAAATTTAGCAAAAATAGTTGTAGAAGAATTACTTAAATTAAATGTACAGGCTATTTTAATTACTCATGATACAACTATAATGACTAACGATTTATTAAGACCAGATTGTTATTTTGTATTGTCTGAAGGAAAAATAAAATCTCTTCCAGACTTGACAGAAAAAGAATTAAGACAAGCACATAATTTAGAAAAGATGTATAGAGCTGGTGCTTTTAATGAATAAAAAGAAAGAATATATTGCAATTATTTCAGAGGGAGAAAAGACAGAAAAACAAATAATAAATAATTTAGAAAATAATTTCACAACTTTTAGTAATAAAATAATATTTTTATCATATAAAGCAAATATTTATAATTTATTTAGAGAAATTGAAGAAGATGAAGATATCGATATTATAAGCCTTTTAAAAGAGAAGCAAATCAAAGCTAATAAAATAAGAAATGATGTTGAAAATATTGATGTTTCTAATATTAATAGTGATGATATCTCACAAATATATTTATTTTTTGATTATGATGGGCATACTGAGAATGCTTCTGATGAAGAAATAGTTAAGATATTAAATAAATTTGATAATGAAACAGAAAATGGAAAATTATATATTAGTTATCCAATGGTTGAAGCATTAAAACATTTAAAAAAAGATAAATTAGATATTAATAATTATTTAGTTGAAGCAAAGACAAGAATAAATTATAAAAATTTTGTTTCACAAAATACTGATTATGAAAACTTAGTGAATTTGACTAAAGGAAATTGGCTTTTCATAATATCTGAAAATCTGAAGAGGTGTTTGTTTCTTTTGGAAATTACAAATATTAATTATGAAATTTATTCTAATATGATAAATCAAGAAAGTATTTTTAATAAACAACTTGATAAATATATTTCAAAAGAAGAAAAAGTGTTGGTATTAAGTGCTTTTCCATTTTTCTTAATAGAATATTTTGGAGAAGAATTTTTTTCTTTGGTAGTTTCTTGGGTAGTATGACACAAGAAACTACCAAAGAAAACTACCCAAGAAAAAATAAAAATATTTGTCATTTTTTATATAAACCGACATTTTATTGTCGGTTTGAATGTCGGTTTGAGTGTCGCTTTAAACAAAAAAAAATTAAATAAACATTAACAATTTTGGAGGGGAAAATGAATAAAAGTAGCTTAAAGATTTTTGCAATAGAAGCAAGAAAAGAATTAATGGAAAAAATGAGAACAAGACTTGAAATTCTTGGAATAACTAAAAATGGAATAGAAAAAGCAAAAGTTATAGGAAAAGAGGTTGAAGTAAAAGGAACACTTTATCCAAAAGAAAGCTATGATAGTTTAATTAGAAAATATAAACAAGTTGGTTATGAAGAACTTATAGAAGAAAGTGCATACACTTGGTTCAATAGATTAACAGCATTAGCATTTATGGAAGCAAATGGATATATTGACGAAAAAATGATATTTAACAATGGTGTTAAAAATGAACCTGTAATAATTGATAATTATTATGAATTTGAATTTTTTAAAAATTTAGATGTTGATTTACAAAAAGAAATACATAATTTAAGAGATGAAAATACACCAAATTCAATAGAAAAACTTTATTCTATTTTGATGGAAGAAAAATGTGAAGATTTATCAAATATTATGCCATTTATGTTTAAGAAAAAAGGAACTTATTCAGATATTTTATTTCCAACAGGTTTATTAATGGAAAATTCACTTTTAGTAAGGCTTAGAGAAGAAATAGGAGAGGAAGCACCAATTGAGCTAATAGGTTGGCTTTATCAATATTATAATTCAGAAAAGAAAGATGAAGTTTTTGAGGGTTTAAAGAAAAATAAAAAGATAACAAAAGAAAATATTCCAGCAGCAACACAATTATTTACACCAGATTGGATAGTAAAATATATGGTAGAAAATTCATTAGGTAAACTAGCATTAGAATCTACTGGAATAAATGAAAATCTTAAAAATAATTGGAAATATTATATAGATTCAGAAAATGAAGAAAATTTGGAAAAAATAAAGATAGAAGATATAAAAATATTAGATCCAGCAATGGGAAGTGGACATATATTAGTTTATGCTTTTGATTTATTATTTGAAATGTATGAAAATCTTGGTTGGAGCACAAAAGAAACTGTGCTATCAATATTAAAAAATAATCTATATGGATTAGAAATAGATGAAAGAGCAGAACAATTGGCTTCATTTGCACTTATGATGAAAGCAAGAGAAAAATTTTCAAGATTATTTTCTGTATTAAAGAGAGAAGAAGATTTTAAATTAAATACTTTAATAATTGAAGAAAGTAATAGTTTATCTGAAAGAATTAAAAATAGAATAAAAGCCAATAACTTAAATAATCTTAACAAAATAATACAAGAGTTTGAAGATGCAAAAGAATATGGGAGTATTTTAAAATTAGAATCTACTGATAAAGAAATATTAGAAAAAGAATTTAATCTATTAAAAGAAAGTTTAAATAATAATGAACAAGAAACATTAATATTTAATGAAGATGAAATGATTATAGATATTAATGAGGAATTAGAACTTATTGAAAGCTTAATAAAACAACATATAACTTTAACAAATCAATATGAGACAGTAGTAACTAATCCTCCATATATGGGTGGAAAAGGTTTTAGTCCAAAACTTAAAACTTATGTTGAGAAGAATTATAAGGATAGTAAAAGTGATTTATTTGCAGTATTTATAGAAAGATGTAATGAGTTTACAAAGAAAAATTGCTATACTTCTATGATAACAATGCAATCTTGGATGTTTTTATCATCTTTTGAAACTTTAAGGAAGAATATTATTGAGAAAACTGAAATTAAAAGTTTAAATCATTTAGGAACAAGAGCATTTTCAGAAATAGGTGGAGAGGTTGTATCAACAGTTGCTTGGATAAGTAAAAAAATAAGTCCTAAAAATGAAGGAACATATATAAGGTTGGTTGATTATAATAATGCTGAATTAAAGGAACAAGAATTTTTTAATAATGCTAACTATTTTCAAGCTAAACAAAAAGATTTTGTAAAGATACCAGGAAATCCAATAGCTTATTGGGTAAGTAAAAAAATGTTAAAAACTTTTACAGAAGGGATAATATTAAAAGACTTAGGAATTTTAAGAGAAGGAGTTAAAACCGGAAATAATGAATTATACATATATTATTGGACTGAAATATGTTATAAAGATTTTTATAAAAAAGATAAAAAATATAATAAAAAATGGTTTCCTCATCATAAAGGTGGAGAATTTAGGAAATGGTATGGGAATAATTTAGAAGTTATATTTTGGGAAAATGATGGAGAAGAAATTAAAAATTTAAAAAATTCGGGAATTTCTGGTAAAGAAATGTACTTTAAACCAATTCTTAGTTGGTCGAAAACTTCTAGTAGTCATTTTGGTATAAGATTTTATAGAGATCAATTATTTGATTCGGCTAGTCCAGCTATTATGTTATACAATACAAATACTCTTAAATATGTTTTAGCTTTTTTGACATCACTGGGAGAGAAATATTTAACTTTTATAAATCCTTCAATGAGTACACAAGTAGGTGATATAGGAATATTACCTTTATTAATAACAGAAAATTTAGAAGTAGTTGAAAATATCAATAATTTAGTTCAACAAAATATTTCTATCTCCAAAGAAGAATGGGATTCAAGAGAAACTTCTTGGGACTTTAAAAAATTATCTTTAATTGATAGTAAAGATTTAAAAACTGCTTATGAAAATTATTGTTCTTATTGGAGAGATAATTTTGTTCAACTACATAAAAATGAAGAAGAATTAAATAGACTTTTTATAGAAATTTATGATTTACAAGATGAAATGGATGAAAAAGTTGCTTTTGAAGACATTACTATATTAAAGAAAGAAGCTAAGATTGTTGAGCTTGATAATAGTATTTCTAAGAATTTTTCTAGTGAATCAGAAAAATATTTATATGATAGAGGAGTTAGTTTAGAATTTAACAAAGATGAATTAGTAAAACAATTCTTATCTTATGCTATTGGTTGTATTATGGGTAGATATTCAATAAATAAATCTGGACTTATTATAGCAAATAGTGATGATATGTTAGAATTATCAGAAAATAAGTTTATAGTTAAAAGTACTGATGGAGAAATAAGACAAGAAATTGAAAGTAAATTTTTACCTGATGAATTTGGAATTATTCCAATAACAGATGAAAAAGATTTTTCAAATGATATAGTTGAAAAACTAAAAGAGTTTATAAAGCTTGTTTATGGAGAGGAAAGTTTAAAAGATAATTTTAATTTTATTGCAGAAGCATTAGGAAATAAAGATAATAAATCCGCTGAAGAAATTATTAGAACATATTTTATAAAAGATTTTTATTTAGACCATTTACAAAGATATCAAAAAAGACCAATTTATTGGCTAATGAATAGTGGAAAGAAAAATGCTTTTTCTTGTTTATTTTATATGCACAGATATGAGCCTTTAACAGTTGCAAGAGTGAGAGCAGATTATTTGATACCTTATCAAGAAATGTTAGAAAATAAGAGAAAGTTTATAGAAAGACAGTTATCAGATGATGATATATCAGCAAAAGAAAAGAAAAATATTGAAAAACAATTAAAAGAATTGGACACATTATTAAAGGAATTAAGAGAATATGCTAATGAGGTGAAACATATTGCTGAGCAAAAGATTCCATTGGATTTAGATGATGGAGTTAATGTTAATTATGAAAAATTGAGGGCTATTCTTAAAAAGAGGTAAAGTTTCTTAAAATGAGTTTCTATTATTATATATTTATGTTATAATTAAAAAAATAATTTGACTAAAAATATTTGATGTGATAAAATTAATTTTCATATAAGGAGAAAAAATGTCTAAAAAATTTTATGCAGTCAAGATTGGGAAGAAACCTGGAGTATATAAAACTTGGGAAGAATGTCAAGAACAAATTAATGGATTTTCAGGTGCAATATATAAGGGATTTCCTTCAGAAAATGAAGCAATAGATTTTATTAATGATAAAAAAGATAATAAATCCAAATTAAAAGAAAGTGAAGCCATTGCATATGTTGATGGAAGCTATGATTCTTTGACGAACTCTTTTTCTTATGGAATGGTTCTTTTTTATAATAATGAAAAATTCCATTTTTCAAAAAAATATAATAATAATGATTTAGCTGAGATGAATAATGTTGCAGGTGAAATAAAAGGTGCAGAAGCAGCAATGCAATTTTGTTTAGATAATAATATAACAAGTATAACAATATATCATGATTATGAAGGTATAGAAAAATGGTGTAATGGCGAATGGAAAGCTAAAAAAGAGGGTACTATTCAATATGTGAATTTTTATAATAAAGTAAGCTCCAAAGTAAAGGTACAATTTATAAAAGTAAAGAGTCATTCAGGTAATAAGTACAATGATATAGCAGATAATCTTGCAAAAGAAGTTTTGGGAATTAAAAAATTAAATAATATAAGTTTAAATGAGGGGAAATTGGAGATGCCTAAAAAAAGTATTTTTATTGATCGGGATAAGATCATAGAATTAATTAAGGAAATTGGTACTAATCATTGGAGTGAGTTTACTGTTGGTGAACTTAAAAATATAAATGGAAATACTTACAGGTGTGAGCTAGTTGCTGAAAATCAGAAAGCGATGTTAAATATATTTTTTAATAATGACGGAACAACAACAATAATACCAACTGGAAAAAATTTAGAAATTTCATTGAAAATAAAGCTATTATTAGAAAGTAAATGTAAATTTTCAAATACAAATTTTGGAAAAACATATTCTATTAAAAAATTATCAGAAGAATGGAGAGATAAACTTATTAATTTTTTGGCTTCTTTAGAAAAAGTTGAAGTAGAAAAGAAAGATATATCTGCTCTTCCAAAACATAAATCATATATATTTACAAGCAAAATAGGAGATAAATTAACTATAAATATATATGAGAATGGAACATTAATATTACAAGGAAAACCAGCATACTTGTATGGAGAAGCAATATCGTTTTTATCATACTGTAATGCAATTTCACTTGATGATATTATTGATAGTATAAATAGTTTTCATAATGTTAATATAAAAACAAATGAAGTAAGAAATGATATGGAAGTTCTTATGCCAAGAGCATATAAAAATATTCCAGAAACAATACTTAAGTTACTTTCTCCTTCTATTTCATTAAGAAAAATTAATATAGAACTAGAAGATTATTCATGCTATACTTTTCCAGTTCTAAGAGCTTTAGAAGGATATATTAAATACTTATTTGGTAATAAAGGTATAGTAATTGGAAAAAATTTTGGTGGAATATTTAATAAAAACAAATTAGATTCAAATATAGCTATCCAAATAAATAATACTAATTATCAACAAGAGTTAGAAAAACTTTACTTATATTTAAAAAATAATAGGCATGTTATTTTTCATACAGAACAAATATTAATAGGAACAACATTAATTGAAAATAAACATGAAGCAGACGAGATTATAAATACAGTTATTAATTTGATCGAAACTTCATATACAAATATTTTTTTGTAATAATTTAGAAAGGAGGTTCATTATGAAAAATGATTTTGAAATATTAAAGCTAAATGATGAACTATATGATTTTCTTATTATTGCAACTTCATATAAAAATCCTTTGAGTTCTTTTCATGAAATTGTAAAAAAGCTTAAGGTAAAGGAAGCAAAATTGATCTTTGATTTAACATTAATTAATGGAATAAATAAGAATAGATATATTAAATGTAAGTACAGAGCAGGAAAAAATCAATTTCAATTTTGTGAAATTCCAGAAGATATTTCTGAAACAATAAAAGTAATTAGCAAAAACTATTTTAATAAACATGAAGAAATCATTGATAAAAGTGTTCTTACAAATTCCTTAAAATTTTTATTAAAATCTAATATGCTTTAATATTTATAATAATATTGATAAAAAAATTTTATTAATGAGATTTTCAAACAACTAGTTAGATTTAAAAACTGCAATAAATATTTGCAGTTTTTTATTTTTGTCCCAAATATTGAATTTTTGTCCCTGCTATGTTATAATAATTTTGAAGAGAAATCATAGTAGGAGGTGGAAAAATGAAAAAAGGAAATGTTATTAATTTAATAAAATATTATTCTGAAAACAACGATTTAGCTTTTAGAAATGAGGCTTATGAAATAGCCAAAGATTTTGATAAAATTGGGGATTATCAATTAGCTGAATATATTATGGGATTACTTTCTGATGTAAATACTTTTATTCCTCAAATAGATGAAAATAAATTAGTATTTCTAAAAAAATTAGAAATAAATGATGAACCTTTACCACTTCCTGATGAAATTAAGAAAGATGTTATTGGGATAGTAAATGCCGTTGGTCATAATATAGGGATAAATAAATTTTTATTTCAAGGTGCACCAGGAACTGGGAAAACAGAAACAGTAAAACAACTTGCTAGAATATTGGATAGAAATTTATTTGTAGTAGATTTTGCATATATTATAGATAGCCGACTAGGAGAAACAGCTAAAAACATTTCAAAACTGTTTGATGAAATTAACTCTTTGCCTAGTCCTGAAAAAGTAATTATCCTATTTGATGAAATAGATTCTATTGCATTAGATAGAACAAACTCAAAAGATATAAGGGAAATGGGAAGAGCTACAACGGCTGTTTTAAAAGGTTTGGATAATTTAAATCAGAAAATTTTGCTTATAGCAACTACAAATCTTTTTAGTCATTTTGATAAAGCACTGGTAAGAAGATTTGATTCTGTAATAGATTTTAATAGATATTCAAGAGAAGATTTAATTGATATATCTGAAATAATATTAAATTATTACTTATCAAAGTTTAAATTTGCTGGAAAAAATATTCGTCTTTTTAGAAAAATAATTTCTCTTATAAAGGAAATTCCTTATCCTGGAGATTTGAAAAATATTATAAAAACATCAATAGCTTTTAGTAGTCCAAATGATGAATATGACTATTTGAAAAGATTATACTCATCTCTAGTAGGAAATAAAGATTTAAAAACCATGCAATTACAAGGTTTTACTGTAAGAGAAATAGAAATATTAACAGGTATTTCTAAAAGTCAAGTATCTAGGGAATTAAAGGAGTAGGAAAATATGAATGATATTCTTCAATTAAAAGGTAAATTTGAGCAAAGAAAAAATGAATCTAAACCTGGAGCTTCAAATATTCCAAAAGAAAAAAAAGTTAGATTAGAACATTTAAAAAAATTGAAAGATGATTTAATTAATGTTAGGAAATTTTGGAAAAATGAAAAACTTTTAATTAATCCATTAATAAGTTTATATTATAGAACTGTTGTTGCAAAAAGCAATAGAGTGAAATCTATTCTTGAAACTTCTCCAAAGAAAAATAATGATAGTATTGTAGGAGCAAAATTTTCTGATTCAGATATTAAAAAACATATAATTACTCATTGTATAAGTAGTAAAGTTTTAGATGATGCAATAATTAATTTAGAAACTGTTATCAATCTTTTTTATAAAACATTTGGAGAAAATATAACTCATGAACAAATAGTAGATATAAATAATAAAAAATATGAGCATATTTTTAGTTCTACTATCCCTAGAACAAGATTTGTAAATACTATTGTAGATTCATATTATTTAGAAAGTTTTGGTGTTGAAAAAAATAATACTTCCTTGGAAGAAAAAGCAATTATTACATTATATAATACAGGAGTAAAAACTTCTGAAATAATGAAACAATTAGAAATTGATTTTTTAGAAAGAAGAAGTATTGATGAAACAACTATTTTATTAGACCCCACTCAGTATAAACTTTTAAAAGAAAAAGCACCTTATTTAATATCTATGGCAGTGAGTGATATATCTGTTTTAGATAAAGATGATATTTTTGAAGAAAATAAAGATTATACTATAAGCATTCCTAAACCTAAAAATGAACCTGTGATAGGTGTTATAGATACTATGTTTGATACCAATGTTTATTTTTCTGAGTGGGTAGAATTTAAAAATATGTTAGAAAAAGATATTCCCTTAGATGCGAATGATTATTACCATGGTACAGAGGTTTCATCTATCATAGTTGATGGAGCAACAATAAATCCAAATTTAGATGATGGTTGTGGAAGATTTAGAGTTAGACATTTTGGAGTAGCAAAAAGTAGTAGTTTTAGTTCATTTATAGTTTTGAAAGCAATAAAAGAAATAGTTGAAAAAAATAAAGATATAAAAGTTTGGAATTTATCTTTAGGTTCAGTTATGGAAATAAATTCTAATTTTATATCTCCAGAAGCAGCAATTTTAGATAAAATTCAATTTGAAAATGATATAATTTTTGTGGTTGCTGGAACAAATAAGCCCAAAAATTCAAATGTAAAAAAAATTGGGGCACCTGCTGATTCAATAAATTCAATGGTTGTAAATTCTGTTAGCACTAGTAATAAACCAGTTGATTATTCAAGAGAGGGTTTAGTGTTATCATTTTTTAACAAACCAGATATAAGTTACTATGGTGGAGATAGTGAGCAGAGAATTAGAACTTGTTCTCCCTACGGGGAAACAATGGTTGCTGGAACATCATTTGCAGCACCTTGGATAAGTAGGAAACTGGCATATCTTATTAATATCTTAGGTTTATCTAAAGAAACAGCTAAGGCTTTAATTATTGATTCTGCAACTGGTTGGAATAAACAAGTATATTCATCATCACTTATAGGATATGGAGTTGTTCCTATTAAGATTAGTGATGTTATACAAAGTTCTAATGATGAAATTAAATTTATTATTGATGGAGTTTCTGAAAAGTATGATACCTATACTTATAATATCCCTGTTCCTGATGATGGAAATAAACAACCTTTTATATCAAAAGTAACTTTATGTTATTTCCAAAATTGTAGTAGAAATCAAGGAGTTGATTATACAAATACAGAAATGGATATAAAATTTGGAAGATTAGATATAAAAAAAGGAAAAGATGGAAAAAAGGATAGAATAGATATTGAAGATATAAATGATAATAAGCAGTCTGAAGAAGTAAATTATTATTTATATGAAGAAGATGCAAGAAAACTATTTAGAAAATGGGATAATATTAAACATAAAAGAGAATATCTAGTAACAAAAAAAGGTGGAAAAAGACAAGGTAAAAAGAAAAAAGAGAATCCTCTATGGGGAATTAGTATAAAAACAAAAGAAAGACTTAATTCCAAAGATGGAAAAAGTTTAAAATTTGGTCTTGTTATTACTTTAAAGGAAATTAATGGTGTGAACAGAATTGAGCAATTTATTCAGCAATGTTTATTTAAAGGTTGGCTAGTAAATAGAATTAATGTTGAAAATAAAATTGATATTTATAATAAAGCTGAAGAAGAAATTATTTTTGAATAAAAAATGTAAAAACTGCAATAAATATTTGCAGTTTTTTGTTTTTTTAGATATACTAAAAGGTGGAAATATATTGAAAGGATAAGATTATGGAAATAGATAAAATTAAAGAAATGCTTGAATATAGATTTAGTTTAACCACTGAACTTCCACAAAAAAGACATATAATTTTTTGGTATGATTCAAAAAAAGAATTTAAAGATTTAATGGATGACTTAAATTTAACTGATGTAAAAATTATTAAATTGAGTAAGTCTATTGATAAAAAAGGAGAAGCTATCTATACAAATATATTTAAAACAAAATATACTCTGGAAGTTATTGATACTGAGTCCAATTATTTAATTTATAGTGAATATCCTAGAGCTATTGACAGTGAAAATTATCTTTTAGATATAGAAAAATACTCAGAATTTTTTGAAGCAGATAAATCAGCAATGATAGTTGAAGAATTAAAATTAGATAGAACTAATTATAAATTTGGGGAAATTATAAGAGAATATTCAAGTTTTTTTGCTAATAAAGAAAGAAGAGAAAAATTAATAAAATTAATTGAAAATCCAGAATCTTTAGATGAAGAAGAATTTAAACTTTTGATATTGACCACTATTTCTGGAGCAAAAACAGTTGATATCTTAGAAATATTAAAAAATATAATTTTAAATAGAAATAAACTACAAGATATTGAAAAATGGATGAGTTTAGAATTTTTATTTTCTGAAATAAAAAAGAAATTTGACATTGAGGTAACCAGTTTTGAGCAATTTTTAAAAATTCTTATGGTAACTCATTTTTATTGTGAATTACAAAAGAAAGCTCATACAAATTTAGAAAATTATTTTAAAGGTAGAAAAAATGAACTATATATCTTTACTGATTCATTGTTACAAAATAAGCAAAGTTCTGAAATTATAAGGGCAGAATTTTATGAACTAGCCAAAGATTTGAATATAAAAGACAGAATAGATGAATTAGAGCTAGATCATTCTATAAAAGGAACAGCTTTTGAATATTTTGATAAGGTTATCATAAAAGATATTATAGAAATTTTTAATTCAGAAATTATTGATTATGATAAATATAAAAAATATATAGAGATAAGATTGGATAATTCTTTGTGGAAAGAGGAATATCAACACTTTTATAATGCATTGTTAGCTGTTAATGATTTTTTTAGAATAAAAGATTCTTTAATAATTGAGGATAGAGAAGAATTAAGAGAAATTTTTAAAGATTACACTAAAAATTATTTTTTAATAGATAAATTGTATAGAGATTTTTATTATTCCTATGATAAAATAAAAAATAGTGAATTAGCACCTCTTTTTGAGAATTTAAAATCTAAAATAGATAAATTTTATGAAATTGATTATCTTGAAAAATTATTGGCACTATGGTCAAGTAAGGTATATGAAAGAGAAAAATTACCTCAACAAAGAGATTTTTATAAAAATAATATAGCAAATACTGATGTTAGGACAGTTGTTATAATTTCAGATGCTTTAAGATATGAAGTCGGATATGAAATTAGTCAAAAATTAAGAAAAGAGGCTAATGTTAAAAAAATAAAAATAGAAGCTATGTTAACAGATTTACCAAGTAGAACCTTTTTAGGAATGGCTAATTTATTGCCTTGCAAAAAAGAAAGAGATATTGATTTAGTTTCTGCTAAGGTACTCATTGATGGTATTGATAGTCAAGGGACAGAAAATAGAGAAAAAATATTAAAAGCTTCTTGTGAAGAATCTTCTGCTATTTCTTTTGATAATTTTTATAAAATGAATAGGGCTAAACAAGAAGAATTTATAAAAGGAAAAAAAGTTATATACATTTATCATGACAATATTGATGCAATAGGAGATAAGGGAAAGACCGAAAATAACACTTTTAATGCCTGTAAAGATGCTGTTGAAAATATTGTAAGTCTTTCTAAATTACTTTCAGGCCTTGGAGTTGTAAATATTTATATAACAAGTGATCATGGTTTTCTATATGAAAAGAAAGAAGTTGAAGAATATAATAAACTTGAATTAAAAAATACAAAATATAAATCTATTGGAAAAAGATATGCTATATATAAAAAAGAAGTTGAAGAAAAAGGCTGTGTAACATTAAAATTAGATTCTTTATATGGAGTATTTCCAGAAAAAAATCAGAGAATAAAAGCTAGTGGAAGTGGTTTACAGTTTGTACATGGAGGGGCTAGTCCACAAGAAATGATAATACCATTGATAAACTATAAGAGTGGGGCTAATTCTAAAAAAATATCTAAAGTTCAAGTTAGAATAAGAGAAAGTATTGCCAAAATTACATCAAATTTAACTAAATTTTCTATATATCAAATAGAGGCTGTAAGTATAAAAGATAAGTTTATAGAAAGAGATGTTTCAGTAGCTTTATATGATGGAGAAGTTAGAGTTAGTGATGAAAAGAAATTAAAATTAAATTCAATAGAAGAGAATACTACACACGATTTTAGATTGACTTTAAGTGGTGAACATAAAAAAATTACATTAAAAGTAATAGATATTGAATCAGGAGATATATTAGATTCAAAGGAATATGATGTGAGTATTGGAATTGCTTCAGATTTTGATTTTTAGGAGAAGATATGGATATAAATGAAATTGGAAGTAAAGTTTTTGAAGGAAAAATTGTAAGAAAGGATTTAGTTTCAAAAATAAAAGGAGGAGCAAATGTTCCTGTCTATGTTTTAGAATATTTACTTGGAATGTATTGTAATCAAACTGACGAAGAAAGCATTGAAGAGGGTATGTCAAAAGTAAAAAAAATACTTGCTGAAAATTATGTTCGCCCTGATGAAGCAGAAAAAGTAAAATCTAAAATAAAAGAAATCGGAGTATACAATGTTATTGATAAAGTGACTGTTGTTTTAAATGAAAAAAAAGATAGATATGAAGGACATCTTTCAAACTTAGGTGTCAGCAATATTGAAATTCATAAAAGCTATATAAAGGATTATGAAAAATTATTGAGTGGTGGGATATGGTGTATTCTGACTTTATCATATCAATATGATGAATATAATGCCACTGATTCTCCATTTAAGTTAAATAAATTAAAACCTATTCAAATTGCAAGTTTAGATATGAATGAAGTTTATGAGGCTAGAAAACATTTTACCAAAGATGAGTGGATAGGCTTTATATTAAGATCATCTGGAATGGAATTTGAAAATTTTGATAAAGATGCAATATGGCATTTATTAGCTAGAATGATGCCACTTGTTGAAAATAATTATAATCTTTGTGAATTAGGTCCAAGAGGAACAGGGAAATCATATATTTATAAAGAAATTAGTCCTAATTCTATTTTGCTTTCAGGAGGACAAACAACAGTAGCAAATCTTTTTTATAATATGTCAAAAAGACAAGTAGGTCTAGTTGGCTACTGGGATGTTGTTGCTTTTGATGAAATTGCAGGAATAAAATTTAAAGATAAAGATGGCATTCAAATAATGAAAGATTTTATGGCAAGTGGTTCTTTTGCAAGAGGTAAAGAAGAAAAAAATGCCAATGCTTCTATGGTCTTTATAGGTAATATAAATCAAAGTGTTGATGTCTTAGTGAAGACTGCACATCTTTTAGTTGATTTTCCTCCCGAAATGAATAATGATTCTGCATTTTTTGATAGAATGCATTGCTATATACCAGGTTGGGATATTCCAAAATTATCTCCAAAATCTTTTACCAAAGAATATGGCTTAATTGTTGACTATATGGCAGAAATATTTAGAGAACTTAGAAAAACTTCTTATGGAGATGCTTTGGATAGATATTTTTCACTTGGTAGGGAGTTAAATCAAAGAGATACTATTGCAGTTAGAAAAACGGTTTCTGCTTTAATAAAATTGGTTTATCCAGATGGAATATTTACAAAAGAAGAAGTTGAAGAAATTTTAATAAGAGCATTGGAATATAGAAGAAGAATAAAAGAGCAATTAAAGAAAATGGCTGGAATGGAATTTTTTGCAACTAATTTTTCATATATAGATAAGGAAAGTGGAGAAGAAAAATATGTTGGTTTAAAAGAACAAGGTGGAAGTAAACTTATTCCTGAAGGCCCTTTAAAAGCTGGAGCATTATATACCATTGCAATGTCAACTAATTCTGTAAAAGGACTATACAAAATAGAAAGTCAAATATCTGCTGGTAAGGGAAAAATAACTGTATCAGATAATAAATATAGAAAAACTTTTGAGAATGCTTTTAACTATTTAAAAATAAATTCTAAAAGAATAAGTGGAGCAATAAATATCAGTGAAAAAGAATTCTATTTATCTGTTGCTGATGAAAAGAATGTAGGTAATACTGAAGCTATAACTTTGGGTGGTTTTATTGCTATGTGTTCTATCTCTTTAAATAGGCAATTAATGCCTCAAACAGTTATATTAGGTGAAATGGCTTTATCAGGCTCTATCAATGCAGTTTCAGATTTGGCTAGTACACTTCAAATTGCTAGAGAAGCAGGGGCTAAAAAAGCATTGATTCCAATTTTAAATGTTGTTGATATGTCAACATTGCCTCCTGATATTTTAATGGATATTCAACCTATTTTTTATCAAGATCCTATTGATGCAACTCAAAAAGCATTGGGACTTATGTAATTTAAAGGAGCAAAAATGGAATATAGAGCTATCACAGCAGAAAATTTCTATTTAATTGAGATGAGAAATACTTGTAAATTTATTTTAGAAAATAAGACTGAAGAAGATTTAAAAAATTTATTAAAAGCAAATAATATTTTAGAAACAGTTAGTGAAAGTAATTTTTCAAAAAAATTTAATACTATAAATAAAAGATTAAAATCTTTAACTGATAATTTAAAAGAACAAATAGTGGATACTGATTTAGCTTCTGCTAGATTTATTAATCTTTATAGTATATTATGTAACGAAAGATTTATATTGGAATTTTTGGAAGAAGTGGTCAAAGAGAAATATGATAATTATGGTTATTATATAAAAGAAAGTGATTTTTCAAACTATATGGAAACTAAGTCTGAGCAATCAAAAGTTATTCAAAATTGGACAGCAGAGGGTAAACGAAAGATGTTAGTAAAAGTTAAAAACTTTTTAACAGAGGGTGGATTTTTAGAAAAGAACAAAGATGGCTATAAAATAGTAAAACCTATTGTTGATTTGACTGTTATAGATGAAATTAAAGAAAATGGAAATAAAAAAATTTTAAAAATAATGTTCTATTAGAATGGTGAAGATAATGAAAGATAGATTTAAAGAATTGATAAAAAAAATCAAAAGTGATGAATTTTATAATAATAGAGGTTTAGCAAATGAAGTTCCTTTTTATATTTTTGACTATAACCCTAAATATGAACTAGAAATAAGAGATTTTGTAAAAAATAAATTATTGACAAGTTTAGAAGATGATGATAGATTAAGAGCTGTGGAGATTGATATATTTGAATTGCTTCTTGAAAGTATGAGAAATGACAATATTTTAGATATGGCTTTTGAAATTGAAGAGAAAAAAGGAACAAAATTTTTATACGAAAAATTAAAGAAGAGTTTTAATACTGAAATAATTATGAAATATATTTCAAAAAAAACTAAGGATAAAAATTTTCTGATATTAACTGGTGTTGGTAAAATTTTTCCTGTTGTTAGAACACATACTATTTTAAATAATTTACAAAATATATTTGACCATACAAAAGTATTATTATTTTTTCCTGGTGAATATACTTCAACAGATTTAAGGCTTTTTGGTTTTGAAGATAATAATTATTATAGAGCTTTTAAAATTTAAAAAATAAAGGGGGATTGTTGTATTATGGGACTTATGGATTTAGTAAAAAAAGCATTTTTAGGAGCTACTGATGAGGAGAACAGAAAAAACAAAGCAAAAATGAGAGAAATATTTAATGAGAGTGTTCCTAATGGTGATGATTACAAATTGATTTATTGTCACATGGAAAATTTTACTAATGCAATTATTGTTAAAGTTACAAAGCATGCTAATTTTATTGTTGGATATAAAGAAGGAGAAGTTGTAGTAATTCCTGTTAATCCAGATTTATTAGATTATGATAAGGCAATTATTTTCAATAAAAAGAATGGAAGTACAACTAAAACTTCATTGGGATATTGTATAGTATCTAATCCAGAAATTTCTTTTCAATTTGTACCTATTACTTATGAGCCAGCATTAGCTGGAAAAAAAGATTATTCAGTGGCTGTTACACAATCTAGTGCAGAAGTTTCAGAATTTAAAAACTTTTTTAAGAAAG
>ERZ773090.443-NODE-443-length-22868-cov-3.75233_pt1 | contig 22868 bp, 20 predicted proteins | sample MGYA00580579_ERZ773090 | MGnify/ENA primary metagenome ERZ773090 (study PRJEB29015, sample SAMEA2738014) | human oral metagenome | biome: human oral; feature: human-associated habitat; material: dental | place: China | collected 2132 ... | reverse complement strand
GGCCCCGCCGGAAGCGCTTCCTGCTTTGCCAGCATTAGGAATGAAGCGCTTCGGCCGAAACGGGCCGGGGTGGAATTCCTCAAAATAAAGAAACAAAAGAAAGGGGAGCGCTTCGCCCGGCTCAACTGCTAGAACGAAACGCTTCGGGCTGCTAAGTCTTTTCCAGCGAAGCGCTTCCCTTGGGTTGTTTTCAGTGAAGTGCTCCCCCGTTCTGGGCTTCTGACGACGAAGCGCTTCGATTTGATGAACAAGCCCCGGCCCAAACCGCATCCAAGAGTCGCTAATTAACGGTGCATTGGAAGGTGCGTTCCAGCTTCCAGAGTTTGCAGACGCCGAAAAATTCGTCGTATTTTTCGCAGCTTTTGTGCGTCTGTTTCAGCGACTCGGCGTTTTTATAGTCGCCCCAGGCCCGGCAGCGCTGGGCGACGGTCTCCTTCAGGGCCGCCTCGTCCCACTGGTGGTTATCCTCCACGGGGGTTTGGGCCGCCATCTGAATGAAGCCATCGGCCCGGCTGCCGCCGACCATGTCCCAATTCACCTGGGGGCTGGGCGACTCGATACAGCCGCCTAGAAAGACCAGCAGGCCGGCCAAAACGGGGATTTTCCGCATAGATTTTCCTTTTTTTGTTGTTGATGGTCGGCCCGACCTAATGGCCGGGCCGGGGAAGCGCTTCGGCTCAGTGCAGTTTCAGGCGGCCGGAGACACGGTTCTGCGCCGCCCGGGCCAGGGCCAGCAGCGCCGTTTTGCGATAGCCGAGAATGGCCTTGTGGTGGGCCAGATGCAGCGACATATACATATATTTGGCAATCAGGCCCTCGATGAACAGATTGCCGCCGGAGCGACCCTTGCTCAGATTGCCCACCCCCTGGCGGTCGCCGAGGGAAATCAGCGAACCCAGCTCCCGGTAGACATAGGGCTTCTCGTATTTTTTGCCGCGACTCTGGGCCCGCAGCACCCTATAGAGATAGGCCGCCTGCTGGTGGGCCGCCGCCGCCCGGGCCGGCACCTGGCGCCCCTCACCCCAGGGGCAGGCGGCACAGTCGCCGAGGGCGTAGATGTCCCTGGCGCTGGTGCGCAGCTGGCTGTCCACCTCAAATTGATTGAGGCGATTGGTGGTCAGGCCATAGTCGCGGTTGCGTTCCGCCGCCTTGATGCCCGCCGCCCAGACGATGACATCGGTGGGAATGGTGCCACTGGCGGTTTCGATGTGGTCGGCGTGCAGAGCCTTCACCGGCGTGCTGGTCAGCACCTCCACCTGCTTATCGCGCAGGGCCGCTTCGGCGCCCCGGGCCACCCGCTCCGGCAGGCCGTTGAGCAGCCGGGGCGAGGCCTCCAGCAGGGTGATATGGATACGGAAGCGCTGGGCACTGCCGACGCTCTCGTTGATGGCCCGGTAGGCCTCCACCAGCTCCGCCGCCAGCTCCACGCCGGTGGCGCCGCCGCCGACAATGCCCACGTTGAGCAGCCGTTCCCGGCTGTAGGCGGCCCTGGCGAAGAGGTTCAGCAGGTGGCGCTGGAAGCGCTGGGCATCGGCGGCCTGTTCCAGCACGAAGGCATGCTCGCTGCCGGGGGTGCCGAAGAAATTGGAACCGCTGCCCAGAGCCAGCACGCACTGGCCGAAGCTCAGCTCCCGTTCGGGAATGATGAGTTCCCGGTGGTCATCGTAGACGGCGGCCAGGGTGAGCCGGTGGCCGGGGGCGTCCAGGCGCAGCAGTTCGCCGGGCATATAGCTGAAGTGGTTGCTGCGGCCGAGAATGCTGTAGGACAGGCCCTCCTGCTGGGGATTGAGCGTGCCCACGGCCACCTCGTGCAGGGTGGGCTTCCAGATGTGATAGGAGGAGCGGTCGATGAGCAGCACCTTTTCCGGGCCGCGCACCCGCCCAAAATAGCGGCCGAGGCGGGCGGCCAGCTCCAGGCCCCCGGCGCCGCCGCCGACGATAACGATGTCGTAATACATGATTTTCCTTGTGAATATTTAGGGTTGGACGCTTAACGCGCGCTAATTTTACTGCGGCCCCGGCCCGGGGACAGACTTTGGCCCGACCGCTACAATGGCCCGGTTCGCCCCGGCGAACTCACCCAGCGTAAACCTGAGGAAACCCCATGAATAAAAAGCTATTTTTTCTGGCTCTGTGCAGCCTTTTTCCCTGGAGCAACAGTATGAGCGACGACCACGACCCCTATCTCTGGCTGGAGGACATCGACGGCGCCCCGGCCCTGAACTGGGTCCAGCAGCAGAATATGCGCACCCGGCAGGCCCTGGCCCAGAGCGATTCCTTCAAAAAAACCGAGGCCGAGCTCCTCGCCATTCTCAATTCCAACGACAAAATTCCCTTCGTCGGCAAGCGCGGCCCCTACTACTACAACTTCTGGCAGGACGCCCAGCACCCGCGCGGCCTCTGGCGCCGCACCACCCTGGAGGAATACCGCCGGCCCGAACCCAAGTGGGAGGTGCTGCTGGATTTGGACGCCCTTAACCAGAAGGAAAACACCAGCTGGGTCTGGCACGGCGCCAGCTGCCTGCGTCCGGACTACCAGCGCTGCCTGATTTCCCTGTCCCGGAGCGGCTCCGATGCCGATGAAACCCGGGAATTTGACCTGGAAAAGCGCGAATTCGTCGCCGGCGGCTTCCACAAGCCCGAGGCCAAGGGCTCGCTGGATTGGATTGACCGCGACCACGTCTTCGTGCAAACCGACTTTGGCCCGGACAGCCTGACCACCTCCGGCTATCCGCGCGAGACAAGAATTTGGCGGCGTGGCACGCCCCTGGCCGAGGCCCAGCTCGTCTATCGCGGCGAGGCCAGCGACATGATGGTGGCGGCCGTGCACGATGATACCCCCGGCTACGAGCGCGATTTTGTCTCCCGGGTCATTGATTTCTACAAATCCGAGCTCTTCCAGCGCGCCGCCGACAACACCCTGACGAAAATCGACGTGCCCGATTCGGCCAGCAAAAGCGTGGTGCGCGACTGGCTGCTGATTAGCCCGCGCGAGGACTGGGAAATCAACGGCCACCACTACCCGGCCGGCTCCCTGCTGCTGGCCAACTACAAAGATTGGCAGGCCGGCCAGCGCGAGCTGAAGGCCCTGTTCACCCCGGACGAGCACAGCTCCCTGGCGGCCAGCGTCTGGACGAAGAACTATCTGGTGCTGAATATTCTCGAGGACGTGAAAAACCGGCTGGTCGTTCTGGACCCGGCCCAGGACTGGGCCCCGCGTGAACTGAAGGGTATCCCCCATATCGGCACCAGCAGCGTGGCCGCCGTCGATGAGGACGAGGGCGACGAGCTCTGGCTCACCGTCAGCAGCTACGACCAGCCCACCACCCTGAGCCTGACCAGCATCGACGGCACGCCCGAGGTGCTGAAAGCGCTGCCGGCCTTCTTCGACGCCAGCGACCTGGTCAGCGAACAGCACTTCGCCACCAGCGCCGACGGTACGAAAGTTCCCTATTTCCTCGTTCACCACCGGGATTTAAAACTGGATGGCCAGAATCCGACCCTGCTCTATGGCTACGGCGGCTTTGAGGTGGCCCTGACCCCCAGCTACACCCCCGGCGTCGGCAAGGCCTGGTTCAGCCGGCGCACGGCCGACGGGCGCGGCGGCGTCTATGTGGTGGCCAATATTCGCGGCGGCGGCGAGTACGGCCCGCGCTGGCACCAGGCGGCCCTGCGCGAAAAACGGCCCCGGGCCTATGAGGACTTCGCCGCCGTGGCCCAGGATTTAATCGACAAAAAAATCACCAGCCCGGCCCACCTGGGCATTCAGGGCGGCAGCAATGGCGGCCTGCTCATGGGCAATATGCTGACCCAGTACCCGGAGCGCTTCGGCGCCATCGTCATTCAGGTGCCGCTGCTGGATATGAAGCGCTACAGCCAGCTGCTGGCCGGGGCCTCCTGGATAGCCGAGTATGGCGACCCGTCCCAGCCCGAGCAGTGGGCCTATCTCCAGACCTTTTCGCCCTATCACCTGTTTGAGGCCAAGCGCGACTATCCGCCGGTGCTCTTCACCACCTCCACCCGCGACGACCGCGTCCACCCGGGCCACGCCCGCAAGATGATGGCGAAGATGCTGGCGGCGGCCAAAAATGCCCTCTACTACGAGAACACCGAGGGCGGCCACGGCGGCGCGGCGGACAATGGCCAGCGCGCCTACATGAACGCCCTGGCCTACGAATTCCTCTGGCAGGAACTGACCCGGGGCCTCTAGGCGCACAAAAAAGCCCCTCGCCTGAGGGGCTTTTTTTTAGGGGCTCAGCGGCCGCACTTCATAGTGGAAGAGGGCCCGTTCCGGGTTCGGCTGCTGGGCCTGGAGCGGGGCCAGCGGCGTCAGGGCCACGGTCTGGGGCAGGGAACGATTGCCGCGCTGGTTGTAGCGGCGCAGATGCAGGCTGAAATCGCGGCGGTAGCCGGCGCCGTCGCCATCGTTCACGCCGACGCTGGCGCTGTAATTAACGGCGCTGTCATTGGGATTGGGCTGGAAATCCATGCGGGCCGCCGTCCAGCGCCAGCCGCAGCCGTCGTCGTCCGGACGCAGGGCGTCGAAATAGAGCCGGGCCCGGTAGTGCTGGGGCGCCAGCGTCTCCACCGTCAGCGGCAGGGCCACGGTTCTATCGCTGCATTCGGACTGGTAGACGGCCACGGCGCTCACCGGCTGCAAATCGGCCGGGCCGTTGGCCACCTGCACGCTGAATTCCTGGGCCGCCAGCGGCTGGCCGTTCAGATTCAGGGTCTGGACGCTGCGGTGCACCTGGCGATTCAGCCGGGTGCCGTGAATGGTCTGGGCCGCCAGCAGGCCCGGCAGCAGGGCCAGGATCAGGGTGAAACGTAGGGTCATAATTCCTCCACGGTCAGTTGAATGGAAAGCTGATTGTAGCGCTGTGCTAAGGTGAAGCGCTTCAGCTAGGAGGATTTATGGAAACTCATGACGAAGCCACCCGGGGCCAGCGGGTGATTTACGACGTCGGCGGCACCGGACTGGTCTGCCTCTACGCCCTGAAACGCGTGGGGACGGCCTATCTCAGCTACTACGAGGCCACCCCCTTCGACGTCTGGGACGAGGCCGGGGCCGACGCCCGTCTGGAGATAGAACGCTGGCCAGGCCGGGACGAGGCCCTGCACCACCTGATTCAACGGGGCGCCGACCCGAAGCGCTTCGTCATTTGGCCCGGCCCCCGGCCATGATGGCCGAGCTGACGGCGGCCCTGGCGCCCCTGACCCGGCGCCAGCTGCAGGACTGGCTGGCGGCCCTGCCCCCGGGGCGGCGGCCGCTGGCCCGGCGCTGGAAGCCCGAGGGCGAGGTGTGGCAATGGCGCTGGCGTGGCCAGACGCTGGAACTGCACCTGGAATGGCCCGAGGGCCTTTACTGGGAGACGCCGAAGCGCTTCCCCGTCGCGGAGGAAGCCGAACTGGAAGCCCTGCTGCTGGCGCCGCTGCGGCCGGCCGTTTCGCCCCTGCTGGCCCTGGCCCTCCGGCTGGAAGCGCTCGATTACGCCGGCCGGGAACGCTGGCGGGCAGCGTTGCCGGTAGAAATCCAGCCGGACGGCCACGAGCTGCTGCTCTGGGACGACCAGGAACAGTGGCACTGGCGCTGGCGCGGGAAGCGCTTCACTCTGGTTTGGGACGTGGCCGTCGGTCTGTTTTTTGAAAGCGCCGATTTTTCTCCGACCGAGAAGGCCGAACTGGCCGGGCTGCTGGCGGCGGCGCTGGAGCGGTGCTGATGCTCTGGCTGCTGCCGCTCAGCTATCTGCTCGACGGCCTGACCCTGGCCCTGCTGCACCGCCACCCGCGCTGGCCGCTGGGCTGGCTGCTGGCCACCACCGCCCTGCTGCGCTGGCCGCTGCTGGTTTATGTATTGCCCCGGCCCTGGGCCTACGACGGCTGGGCTTCGGCCCTGGGCAACGGCCTGTTTAATCTGCTGCTCTTCGTCCTGGCCCTGGCGCCGCTGCTGCTGCTGGCTTGGTTCAACCGGGAAAAATCGCTATAGTGCCTGGGCGGCTGCGGCCGCCTTCTCCAACTAAATTGAGGAATTTACGATGAAAAAAACGTCTACGCTCGTTTTCAGCCTAAGCCTGGTTTGCCTACTGGCCGCCTGTGGGGGCGGTTCCGATGACAAGCAGCCCGCGCCCAATCCCACCGCCACCCCCACGCCGCGCAGTGCCAACCCCTTCGGCAGGGCCACCAACACGGCCAACGGCACCTATCGCGGCGAGGCGGCCACGGTCAGCACCGGAGCCGGCATCACCGGCAGCAGCACCATTCAGCGGGTGGCCACCAATGACCTCAGCACCATTCGCATCAACGGCAAGGATATTCCGCTGCAATTTCCGAATATCCATGTGCGCAGCATGACCTCCATCAGCAACAGCACCATCAACCGCACCTTCTTCCGCCATTACATCGTCAGCGGCAGCAACTACGCCAACAGCCGCTTCGGCTATGTCAATCTCGGCGGCAATGACAGCCAGAGCCAGCTATTCAGCGTCGGTAATATCACCCAGAACATGCCCACCAGCGGCAACGCCAAGTACGTGGGCAGCGCCGCCGTGGCCGTCAATGGCGATGTGGGCGTGGCCAAGGCCCATTTCAGCGCCAACTTCGGCCAGAAAACCCTGGTGGGCAGCATCAGCAAGGAGGACAACGGTCGGCTGGATTTCAAACCCATCGACATCAGCGCCACCATCAGCGGCCAGGGCTTCGCCACCACCGGCACCGGCAGTGTGCAGAGCGCCGGCCACTTCTACGGCGACGACGCCCGCGAGCTCGGCGGTCTCTTCAGCGACAGCAGCCAGAACGCTTCGGGCAGCTTCGGTGCCATCAAGCAGTAGGCCCCACTCTGGCCTAGTAAAAACCACCCAACTGGGTGGTTTTTTTTGGCTGGGGGAAGCGCTTCCCTTCTGCCGCTTTCCCGGGGGAAGCGCTTCATTCCGGGCGGGTCGTTTTCGGCGTCGCGCTCCGGTGAAAATGAGTGGCTCCGCTCGAAGCGCTTCGGTTTAGGGGGACGGGCAAATCCGTTCCACGTCGGAGGTCCAGCTCCAGCTATCGCCGGATTTGCGGTAGTAGTCGCAGGCCTTGGCCAAATCTTTCTCCAGACCGGGACCGCCCTTCTCATAGAGTCGGCCGATGAACCAATAGCCTTTGGGATAGTTGGCGGCCAGCTTTTCGAACCAGTCCTTGGCCGTGGCGTAGTTCTGGGTTACCCCCTCGCCGTGGATGTACATCTGGCCCATTCGGCTGATGGCGTCGCTATGGCCGGCCTGGGCAAGGGGCCGCAGCAGGGCTAGGGCGCGTTTATAGTCCCGTTGGTCATAGGCCGCCGTCGCCTCCTGATAGCTTTTTTCCTGTTCGGCCGGGCTCAGGTTTGGCATTGGCATGGGCGTTGAACCGCCGCCGGCACAGCCGGCCAGTAACAGCAGCAGGGGTTGCAGTGGTTTAGGTGTTTTCATGGTTTTTTCCTCGTGTTAGGGACAGTGGACGGCCCGAGGGCCTCCTTCACGGGAAATACGGGATAAAACGCGACCGATGGTGCCCGGGGGAGCGCTTCGTTTCTGCTGGCCATAAAAAAGCCGGGCAGGGGCCCGGCGGGTGAAAGTGAGGCGTTGTGATATGGCCACTTCGGCTCGTTAACCGAAGCGCTTCGGGCTGGCACTAGCGGGAACGGGAGCAAACCTTAACCTCGTCGTCAGTTACCTGCCATTTAGCAATGCCCTTTTTGTGGTAGCTGCAGGCTTGTTCCCAATCCTTTTCCAGCCCCGGCCCGCCCTTTTCATAAAGCTCACTAATTGCCAAATAGCCAACACTTTTACCGGCACTGCTGCCGACAGCGATGGCTTTTTCATACCATTCTTTAGCAGTGGCATAATTCTTCTGAATGCCCGGGCCACCCTCCTTATAAAGGTTGCCAATCAAATAAGAGCTAAAAAATGGGTTTTCATCTTTTTCATACCATTCTTTGGCGGTGGCCCAATTCTGCTCAATGCCCGGGCCGCCCACCTCATAAAGCTTGCCAATAAACCCATAGACGTTACTATCGCCGGCGTCAATGGCCTTTTCATACCACTGCTTGGCAGTGGCATAGTTCTCGGCGACACCCTTGCCCTCTTTGTACATCCGGCCGATTTGTTCCATCGCCTTGGCGTGGCCGGCGGCAGCCAGCTTCTGATAAAGCTCCAGCGCCCGGGCGTAATCCTCTTCGCCATAGGCGGCCTTGGCCTCCGCCCAAATCTTTTCCTGCTCCGCCGCGCTCAGGCTGGCCGTTGCTGTTGTTTCCATCGGGGCGGTATTAGTTGGGGCTTCACTTTCTGCCTGGGCCGTTTCCGCCGGAGCCGGGTTTGAACGGGCCGGGGCTTCGTTGCCGGTGGGTTTTTTGAAGTAAAAATCGCCCCGGTAGCCGTTGGCGGTGTAGCCCGGGCTCTGTTCGTGGTCGGTGGCGTCCTCCACGTCGGCCACCACTTTCTGCAGCACCGTTTCCAGCGGCAGGGGCTCCCTTATCCAGCGGGCCAGACTGGCGGCAAAGGGGCTATTTTTACCCCAGCCGTCGCTGGCGCTGCTGTTGGCGGTGGTGGCATAGACCACAACGCTGCCCTTGGTCCGGGCCTCCGGCGCCAGCCCCCGGCCGAGGCTGAAACCGCGCACCTCCTCCCGGCAGGCGTCCAGCAGCAATAGCTTGAGTTTGGGGGTGTTCTCCAGGGCTCCCAGCACATAGTCGGTGCTAATGGCCCGGTCGCTGATTTGGCCCGGGTGGCCGATGCTATGCAGGGCCCCGATGGGCAGCAGATAGGTTTTGCCTTTGTTCTCCACCGCGTGGCCGGCATAGTAGACCAGCGCTTCGCTGTCGTTGGTGAGCCGGTCGCCGAAGCGGTTGAGGGTGTCCTCCAGGTCGTCCTTGCTCAGGTCGGTGGCGACTTCCACCTGGAAATTCAGGGCCCGCAGGGTTTTAGCCAGCAGCTGCACATCGTTGCGAGGATTGGCCAGCGGCCGGACGGCATAGCTGCTGTTGCCGATGAGCAGGGCGTGGCGCTCCTCGGCGCGGACGATGGCCGGCAGCAGGGCCAACGCCAGTAGGATTTTTTTCATGGGGATTCTCCAAAAAAAGGGATTTCTTTTTTCCCTACGGGATAGAAAAGGGGGGATTGCCAGATGGTCATTTTCCCCCATTGGCACAGTATTTGCCCCCTCGTCCCCTAATAAAGTTTTCCATTACCTGCCCGCTTGGCCGGGCCCAAAACAAGGAAAATCCATGAAAAATGAACTCTTCTGGCAGGGATTGCGGCTGCTGCTGAAAGCCCTGGGTCTACTGATTACCCTCTTTAATCCCGTCCTGCTGCTTATCGACCACGGCGCCCCGCTGCTGCGCGACCGTATCAAAAATAAGGCCCTGCAGCTGCTCGCCACCCTGGCCTTCTGTCTGCTCTGCCTGCTGCTGCACTGTGCCCTGCTCCATTTCGTTTTCTGGCCACTGTTTGACACGCTGTCGCCCCACAGTCCCTGGGCCGGGCTGCTGGTGCTGGTGCGCATCAGCCAGGCCTATGTGCTGTTGGACTGCTTCATCACGCCGCTGCTGACCCTCTACGCCCTGGAGGAAACGCCGGCCGGCCAGACCGCCCTGGGGGCCTAGGCGCTGGGAGTTTTGGTTCCGGCATTGGGATTATTACAATGGGTCGGGGCGGCTTTCCCGGCCAACCCTTCCCTTTCTAATCCGAGGAAAATGTCATGAAAAAACATCTACTGGCTAGCCTACTGCTCGCTTTACCCCTAATGGGCCACAGCGAAGACGGCGACGTTACCACCAAGCCCGAACTCTACTACATGACCATCGACCAGGTGGCCGACAGCCTGAAGCTGCTGCCGCCGCCACCGGCCTCGGACAGCGTCGCCTTCCTCAACGATAAGGCCCAGTACGACCAGGGTAAGCTGCTGCGCAACACGCCGCGCGGCGAACAGGCCTACAACGACGCCCACGTGGAAGCCGACGGCGTGCCCCAGGCCTTCTCCGAAGCCTTCGGTACCCCCATCACCGAGAAGGACACGCCGGAAATCTAAAAGCTGGTGCGCAATTTCCGCGAGGACGCCGGCGAACTGGCCACCCGCGGCGCGAAGAAGCACTACATGCGCATTCGCCCCTTCGCCTTCTTCAATGAGGACACCTGCCGGCCGGAGGACCAGGAAAAACTATCGAAGAACGGTTCCTATCCTTCTGGCCACACCGCCATTGGCTGGGCCACGGCACTGGTGCTGGCGGAAATCAATCCGGCGCGCCAGCAGGAAATCTTCGAGCGCGGCTTCCAGATGGGCCAGAGCCGGGTCATCTGCGGCTACCACTGGCAGAGCGACGTGGACGCGGCCCGGGTGGTCGCCAGCGCGGTAGTGGCAACGCTGCACACCAAGCCGGCCTTCCTGGAACAGCTGGATAAGGCCAAGGCAGAATTCAAAGCACTGCAGAAAAAATCAGACTAACGCAATAGCAAGAAAACCCCGTTGCCACGGGGTTTTTCTTTGGGCGAAGCGCTTCCTCCGGAGCGCTCAGTGAGGCCAACGGCCGACATCGAAGCGCTTCGTGAGAAGCGCTCAGTGAGACCAACGGCCGATATTGAAACGAAGCGAAGCGAAGTAGCAAGCGACGTAGTCGCGCAGCCAACAACCGCCCTTGGCGGCACCAACCGAAGGGCGGTGAACCGAAGCGAGTAGCGAGCCACGCAGTGGCGCAGCCAACAACCGCCCTTGGCGGCGCCAACCGAAGGGCGGTGAACCGTAGCGAAGTAGCAAGCGACGCAGTCGCGCAGCCAACAACCGCCTTTGGCGGCACCAACCGAAGGGCGGTGAACCGTAGCGGAGTAGCAAGCGACGTAGTCACGCAGCAACCGCTTTCCCGCTGGCTTTAACGGGGGCGGGCTGGGGTTAAGAGGAAGCGCTTCCCCTCTCCAGCCTGACTAAACCGAAGCGCTTCAATCTGGTAAGAGCGAAGCGGCGGCCGGGGCTTCGCCTTCGGCTTGCTACTCGGCGATGCTCGAAGCGCTTCGGCTCGGAAAATCTCGGTCTGGGGGAAGCGCTTCCTTCTCTTCTGGGAAGCCCGTTCCCAGCGAAGCGCTCCCCCATTCAACGTGGCGAACCGTTTGCTCGCAGGCGGTGCCACCCGGCCGCCGGGCCGATTCCATCGTTCCGGCGAAGCGCTTCCTCCCCAACACTAACCCTAAATCCAGCGCCGGTGGCTAAGCTATGGCCGTCGGGAGTCTTTTTTGTTCTGAATCAATTTTTCCCCGGAAAAACTAGGGCAATTTAGGCTCTCGGCCGGCCGAAGCGCTTCGGACCGCCGCCCACCTAACCCACCTCAAGAAACCGCTATGAACCACGCCTCCTCCAGCCTCTTCCAGCAGTATCTGGAAATCATCGGCAAATCCGAACTGTTCTCCGGCCTGCCCGTGGAACTATGCAGCGACATCATCGCCCACGGCCAGCACCGCAGCTTCGCCCGCGACCAATTCCTGCTCCACCAGGGCGACCGGCCCCACTACACCGCCTTTATCCTCAAGGGCAACCTCATCACCCTGCGCAGCAACAGCGACGGCGACGAAACGGTCATTCGTCTGCTCGGCAGCGGCGAAACCTGCATGGAAGCCATACTGTTCCCCCATTGTGGGCCCTCGCCCATCTCCGTGCGGGCCGTGCGCGCCAGCGAAGTGCTCTGCATCGACGCCCAGTATCTAATCCATCTGGCCGAAAGCAACGCCCGCTTCGCCAACAATCTCATTCATATCCTCGCCCGCCACTACCGCAACGCCATGCAGCAGATTGACGCCATCACCATTCAGGACGCCCAGGCCCGGCTCGGCCAGTACCTGCTGAACCACTATCTACAGAGCGAATCCGACGAGGAATTTGTGCTGACCTTCCGCAAGGTGGACATCGCCCACCATCTCGGCATGACTCCGGAAACCCTGTCGCGCACCTTCAAGCAGCTGCAGAAGAACGGCGTCAATCTGCGCAACCGCGACGTGGCCCTGTGCCACCCCCATGCGCTATGTCAATTTTGTTCGGTGGAAACGTCGGCCCAGTGCCCGCTGCTGCGCAGCCAGAACTGCCCGCTGAAACCGCGCAAGTCCGGCCTACCTAACCCAATGGTCATGGAAAAGCTGCGGGAAAGTTGATGTAAGTCAAAGCGGCTCCCGGGGCCCTCTCCTAAGCTGCCCAGGCAATGATTTCAACGCCCCGGAGGGCATATGCACGTTAAAGAACTGCTGGAGTTGGAGCGCCGCGACATCCGCGCGCTGCACTACACCTGGATAGCGTTTTTTCTGACCTTCTACGTCTGGTTCAACATGGCGCCTTTGGCCTCGTCCATGCTGAAATCGGCCGGCTTCCTCACCGAGAAGGATTTAAAAATTTTTGGCATCGCCAACGTGGCGCTGACCATTCCCGGCCGCATCGTTGTCGGCATGATTCTCGACCGCTTCGGCCCCCGGCGCACCTTCTCCATTCTGCTGGTGCTCATGGCCATTCCCACCTGGTTCTTCGCCTTCGGCAACAGCAGCATGCAGCTGTTCATTGCCCGGCTGTTCATGTCCCTGGTGGGCTGCGGCTTCGTCATCGGCATTCACATGACCGCCCTCTGGTTCAAACCCAAGGACATCGGCTTCGCCGAGGGCTTCTACGCCGGCTGGGGTAACTTCGGTTCTGCCGCCGCTGCCATCACCATTCCCACCGTCGCCCTGCAATTCTTCGGTGGCGATGACGGCTGGCGCTGGGCCATTGCCACCTCCGGCATCGTCATGGCCGCCTACGGCGTCTTCTACTGGTTCGCCATCAGCGACGGCCCCAGCCCGGACACCCTGAAAAAATCCCGCAAGGCCGGCGCCCTGGAGGTTTCCACCTGGAGAGACCTGTGGATTTACTGCATCTTCCTCGTGCCCCTGAATGGCATTCTGGCCCTGCTGGTCTACCGACTGCAGACGGCGGGCTACATCGACGGGGGCGTCGCCAGCATCTGCTATCTGGCCATCGTCGCCGTCATTGCCCTGCAGATTTACAAGGCCATCACCATCAACGCGCCCATTCTGAAGGCCGGCGTGCCCGAGGACGACAAATATCCGTTTAGCTCGGTGGCCGCCCTCAACGTTACCTACTTCGCCAACTTCGGCGCCGAACTGGCCGTGGTCTCCATGCTGCCCCTGTTCTTTGAACAAACCTGGACCCTGGACCCCACCACCGCCGGCCTGGTGGCCTCCACCTTCGCCTTCGTGAACCTGTGGGCGCGGCCGCTGGGCGGCTACATCTCCGACCGGGTCGGCAGCCGCCGACTGGTCATGCTCGGCTATATGCTCGGCATCGGCATTGGCTTCTTCCTCATGGGCATGCTCAATAGCCGCTGGCCGCTGTTCATCGCCGTCTGCATCACCATCGGCTGTTCGGTCTTCGTCCAGGGCGCTGAGGGGGCCACCTTCGGCATCATTCCCTCCATCAAGCGGCGGCTCACCGGCCAAATCTCCGGCATGGCCGGCGCCTATGGCAACGTGGGGGCGGTGTTCTACCTGTTCATCTACACGCTGGTGGACGCCAATACCTTCTTCTACATCATCGCCGGCGGCGCCTTCTTCAGCTGGGTACTCTGTCTGGTCTGGCTGAAGGAGCCCCAGGGCGGTTTCAGCGACGACTACCACATGTCCTCGGTGGACATTCGCCTGGCCGAAGAGGAAAAGGCCGCCGCCGCGCGCGCCGCCTCGGGACAGTAACGGCCCCTAGTCGGGAAGCGCTTCCCCCGGGCGAAGCGCTCCCCTTCCTTTTTATCCACGTCGACTGTCCCGCCCCGGTCGGCGTGGCGTTTTTATAACAGCGGGAGAACATCATGAGTCAATTCCTCGACAATCTGCTCTTTTTCACGCGTGAGAAAGAACCCTTTGCCCACGGCCACGGTGAACTGCGTAAGGAGAATCGCGGCTGGGAAAACGCCTACCGCCAGCGCTGGCAGCACGACAAAATCGTTCGCTCCACCCACGGGGTGAACTGCACCGGCTCCTGTTCCTGGCAGATTTACGTGAAGAACGGTCTGGTTACCTGGGAAACCCAGCAGACCAATTACCCGCGCACCCGACCCGATTTGCCGAACCACGAGCCGCGTGGCTGCCCCCGCGGCGCCAGCTACAGCTGGTATCTCTACAGCGCCAACCGGGTGAAATACCCGAAAATCCGCGCCGGCCTGCTGAAGCTGTGGCGGGAGGCACGGAAAAATTTAGAACCCGTCGAAGCCTGGGCCAGCATCATCAGCGACCCGGCGAAAACCGCCCTTTACAAACAGCAGCGGGGTCTCGGCGGCTTCGTGCGCGCCAGCTGGGACGAAGCGCTAGAACTCATCGCCGCCGCCAACGTGCACACCGTAAAAACCTTCGGCCCCGACCGGGTGGTGGGCTTCTCGCCCATTCCGGCCATGAGCATGGTCTCCTACGCCTCCGGCACCCGCTATCTGTCGTTAATTGGCGGCGTCTGCCTATCCTTCTACGACTGGTACTGCGACCTGCCGCCGGCCTCGCCGCAGGTGTGGGGCGAACAGACCGACGTGCCCGAATCGGCGGACTGGTACAACAGCCATTACCTCATCGCCTGGGGCTCCAACGTGCCCATGACGCGGACGCCGGACGCCCACTTCCTCGCCGAGGTGCGCTACAAGGGCACCAAGGTGGTGGCGGTAACCCCGGACTTCGCCGAGGTAGCTAAATTTGGCGACGAATGGCTAAACCCGCAGCAGGGCACCGATGCCGCCCTGGCCTTCGCCATGGGCCACGTGGTGCTGACCGAATGGTATGTGAAGGGCCAGAGCGACTATTTCACCGACTACGTGCGCCGGCTGACGGACTTCCCCATGCTGGTGATGCTGGAAAAGAACGAGCGCGGCGATTTGGTGCCCGGCCGCTTCCTGCGCGCCTCGGATTTGGACGGCCTCAAGGACAGCGAGCACAGCGAATGGAAAACCATCGCCCTGGACGAAAACAGCGGCCAGCTGGTGGTGCCCAACGGCACCGTGGGCTACCGCTGGAGCCAGGAGAAGGGCCGCTGGAACCTGGAGGAAAAGGAGGGCGAACAGAACCGCGAGGTGCGCCTGCAATTGAGTTTGAAGGGGGAAGAGGTGGCTTCAGTGGCCTTTGCCCACTTCGCCGCCCGCTCGGACGGGGAATTCTGGGCCCGCTGTGAACAGGACGAGGTGCTGCACCGCAACGTGCCCTGCCACAAACTGACATTGGCCGACGGTTCTGAAGTGGCTGTCGCCACGGTCTTCGATTTAACCCTAGCCAACTACGGCGTGGATAACGGCCTGGGCGGCGCCAACGTGGCCCGTTCCTACGACGATAACATCGCCGGCACCCCGGCCTGGCAGGAGAAGCTCACCGGCGTGCCCGCCGACAAGGTCATTCGCATTGCCAAGGAGTTCGCCGAAACCGCCCACAAAACCCACGGTAAATCCATGGTCATCATCGGCGCCGGCGTGAACCACTGGTACCACATGGACATGACCTACCGCGGCGTCATTAACCTGCTGATGATGTGCGGCTGCATCGGCCAATCCGGCGGCGGCTGGGCCCACTACGTGGGTCAGGAAAAGCTGCGGCCACAGACCGGCTGGGTGCCGCTGGCCTTCGCCACCGACTGGCACCGGCCGCCCCGGCACATGAACGGCACCTCCTGGTTCTACAACCACGCCTCCCAGTGGCGCCACGAGAAATTCGACCTGCATGATTTGGTTTCGCCGCTGGCCGATAAAACGGGGCTGCCGCACCACATGCTGGATTACAACATCAAGGCGGAACGGCTGGGCTGGCTGCCCTCGGCGCCGCAGCTGAACCGTAACCCGCTGACCATCGCCAAAGAGGCGGCGGCGGCCGGCCTAGAGGTTAAGGATTACGTGGTGAAAAGCCTGAAGGACGGTTCCTTGCGCTTCGCCTGCGAAAGCCCCGACGACCCGGCCAACTTCCCGCGCAACCTGTTCATCTGGCGCTCCAACCTCTTCGGTTCCTCGGGCAAGGGCGCCGAGTACATGTTGAAGTATCTGCTCGGCTGCCCCCGCGCCGGCGTGCTGAACCAGGACGGCACCATGAAGCCGGAAGAGGTGGATTGGGTGGACGAGGGCGCCACCGGCAAACTGGATTTGGTTACCACCCTGGACTTCCGCATGAGTACCACCTGCGTCTATTCGGACATCGTGCTGCCCACCGCCAGCTGGTACGAGAAGGAGGACATCAACACCTCGGACATGCACCCCTTCATTCACCCCTTCTCCCAGGCGGTCAATCCCTGCTGGGAGGCGCGCAGCGACTGGGAAATTTACAAGGGCATCGCCGCCAAATTCTCCGAACTCTGCGAGGGCCACCTCGGCGCCGAAACCGACGTGGTTACCCTGCCCATGCAGCACGACAGCCCGGCGGAAATGGCCCAGCCCTTCGACGCCAAGGACTGGAAGAAGGGCGAATGTGAGCTGATTCCCGGCAAGACGGCGCCGGCCATCATCACCGTGGCCCGGGATTACCGCGACACCCTTAAGAAATACACCTCCCTGGGGCCGCTGATGAGCAGCCTCGGCAACGGCGGCAAGGGCATCAACTGGAACACGGAGGCGGAGGTGAAAATGCTCGGTGAGCTGCACCGCACCGTCAGTGAACCGGGCGTGAGCCAGGGCCGGCCGCGCATCGACAGCGCCATCGACGCCTGCGACACGGTCATGTCCCTGGCGCCGGAAACCAACGGCCAGGTGGCGGTGAAGGCCTGGGCGGCCCTGTCCGAATTCACCGGCCGCGACCACACCCATCTGGCCAAGCCCAAGGAAGACACGAAAATCCGCTACCGGGACATCGTGGTGCAGCCGCAGAAAATCATTTCTTCGCCCACCTGGTCCGGTTTGGAAGACGAACACGTCAGCTACAACGCCGGCTACACCAACGTGCACGAGCTGATTCCCTGGCGCACCATCAGCGGCCGCCAGCAGTTCTATCAGGACCACCAGTGGATGCGCATCTTCGGCGAACAGATGATGAGCTACCGGCCGCCGTTGAATACCCGTTCCATTCAGAACGTGCACAACAAGAAGCCCAACGGCAACAGGGAAATTCTGCTGAACTTCCTCACGCCGCACCAGAAGTGGGGCATTCACTCCACCTATTCGGACAATCTACTGATGCTGACCCTGGGCCGGGGCGGACCGCACATCTGGATTTCCGAGAACGACGCCAAGCGGGCCGGCATTGTCGATAACGACTGGGTGGAAGTCTTCAACGAGAACGGCGCCATCGCCTGCCGGGCCGTGGTTTCCCAGCGCATCATGGACGGCATGATGATGATGTACCACGCCCAGGAGCGAATCATGAACATGCCCGGCTCGGAGATGACCGGCACCCGCGGCGGCCTGCACAATTCCGTAACCCGGGCCATGCTGAAGCCCACCCACATGATTGGCGGCTACGTGCAGCAGGCCTACGGCTTTAACTACTACGGCACCGTCGGCTGCAACCGGGACGAGGTGGTTGTGGTGCGGAAGATGAGCAAAATTGACTGGCTGGACGGCCCGGACGGTCCCGACGCTCTGCCACGCCAGCTGCCCACGGACCCGGACGCGGTGCTTAACCCCAGAAGAGGAGAACAACCATGAAAATTCGTGCCCAGGTAGGCATGGTGCTGAACCTAGACAAATGCATCGGCTGCCACACCTGTTCCGTAACCTGTAAGAACGTCTGGACCAGCCGGGAGGGCATGGAATACGCCTGGTTTAACAACGTGGAAACCAAGCCCGGCATCGGCTATCCCAAGGAGTGGGAGAACCAGCAGAAATGGAAGGGCGGCTGGGAACTGAAGCGCGGCAAATTGCAGCCGCGCATCGGTGGCAAGTTCCGCGTGCTGGCCAATATCTTCGCCAACCCGGATTTGCCGGAAATCGACGACTACTACGAGCCCTTCGACTACGACTACCAGAACCTGCACACGGCGCCTTTGTCCGAGCACCAGCCCACGGCCCGGCCCCGCTCGGTCATCACCGGCGAGCGTATGGAGAAAATCAACTGGGGGGCCAACTGGGAGGACGATTTGGGCGTGGAGTTCGAGAAGCGCAGCAAAGACGCCAACTTCGAACGGGTACAGAAGGAAATCTACAGCCAGTACGAGAACACCTTCATGATGTACCTGCCGCGGCTTTGCGAGCACTGCCTTAACCCCACCTGCGTGGCCGCCTGCCCCTCCGGCGCCATTTACAAGCGGGAGGAGGACGGCATCGTGCTCATCGACCAGGAAAAATGCCGGGGCTGGCGCATGTGCATCAGCGGCTGCCCCTACAAAAAAATCTACTTCAACTGGAAGACCGGCAAGTCGGAAAAATGCGTGTTCTGCTACCCGCGCATCGAGGACGGCCTGCCCACCATCTGCTCGGAGACCTGCGTCGGCCGCATTCGCTATCTGGGGGTAATCCTCTACGACGCCGACCGTATCCAGGAGGCGGCCGCCACGCCGGCGGAAACGGATTTATACGCCGCCCAGCGCAGCCTATTTCTGAATCCCCACGACCCGGAGGTCATCGCCCAGGCCCAGCGGGACGGCATCGCCCACAACGTGCTGATGGCGGCGCAGAATTCCCCCGTCTACAAATTGGCCATGGAATGGGAATTGGCTCTGCCGCTGCACCCGGAATACCGCACGCTGCCGATGGTTTGGTACGTGCCGGCCCTGTCGCCCATTCAGTCCGCCTTTGAGCAGGGGCAAATCGGCACCATCGGCAAGGCCGGCATCATTCCCGACGTGGCCAGCCTGCGCATTCCCGTGCAGTATCTGGCGAACCTGCTCAGCGCCGGCGATGAAAAACCGGTGATTCGCGCCCTGGAACGGCTGTTGGCCATGCGCGCCTATAAGCGGGCCCAGACCGTGGACGGCGTGGAAGATTTACAGGTGCTGGAAGATGCGGGCCTGACCGCCGCCCAGGCCGAGGAAATGTACCGCTACCTGGCCATCGCCAACTACGAGGACCGCTTCGTGGTGCCCAGCGGCCACCGGGAACTGAACGTGCCCGAGGCCTACGAGGAGCGCAACGCCTGCGGCTTCACCTTCGGCAACGGCTGCGGCGGCGGCAATCCGGGCGCCAACCTCTTCGGCGCCAAGAACCAGACCACCCGCCAGGTGGGCCGGGTACAGCGCTGGGAGGAGGAAGTGTGATTAAGGTATTAGCGCTAATCGGCCGGCTGCTGGATTACCCCACGGCGGAACTGATTCAGCATAAGGCGGAGGTGCTGGAAGCGCTGCGCACCACACCCTACCTGCCGCCGGAGCTGCGCCGCAATCTCATGGCCCATGTGGAACGGGAGTTCGCCCAGGACCTCTACGATTTGCAGGCCCGCTATGACGGCCTCTTCGACCGGGGCCGGTCCCTGTCGCTGCTGCTCTTTGAGCATGTGCACGGGGAATCCCGCGACCGGGGCCAGGCCATGGTGGATTTGCTGAACGTCTACCAGGAGGCGGGCCTACGGCCGCGCCGGGACCAGCTGCCGGACTATCTGCCGCTGTTTCTGGAATTTCTTTCCACCCGCGATGAGGACACGGCGGCCCAGTGGCTCGGCAACGTGAGCCACATTCTGCTGCTGCTGGCCGAGCGGCTGCGCAAGCGGGCGGCTTGGGAGGCGGATTTGTTCGATGCGCTGCTGGTCATTGGCGGCGGCCAGCTGGCCGATGACCGGGTGCAGGCCCAGGTGGCGGCCGAGGAGGACGATTGTTCTTTGGCCGCCCTGGACCGGGACTGGGAGGACAAGGAAATTCGCTTCGACACCGACGCCGAAAGCGCCTGCCCCACCCCGCCCCAGCGGGTCGGCGCCGCCATGCAGGCCAACAATGTGGAAGAACGGCTGGAGGCGGTCCTGCAACAGGCCCAGCCCCAGCGCTGGCATAACAAGGGCTGGAGTTCCAAACCCCGCAAAACCTCGGAGACCTCATCATGATGCACAACCTGAGTCTATTCCTTTTCGGCATTTATCCCTACATTGCCCTGGTCGTCTGCGTGCTCGGCTGCGTGCTGCGCTACGACCGGGAACCCTACACCTGGAAGGCCGATTCCAGCCAGCTGATGAGCAAGAAGGGCACGCGGCTGGCCAACAACCTCTTCCACTTCGGCGTGCTCGGCATCATCGGCGGCCACACCGTCGGCCTGCTGACGCCCCACTGGGTCTATGAACCCTTCATCACCGCGCCGCAGAAGCAGCTGCTGGCCATGGTGGCCGGGGGCATCGCCGGCCTGGCGGTCATTGCCGGCCTAATTATGATGATTCGCCGCCGCTGGACCGTGGAGCGGGTGCGCCGCAACAGCAGCTTCGGCGATAAGGCCGTGCTGATTCTGCTGCTGGCCCAGGTCAGTTTGGGGCTCATCTCCATCATCGTTTCCACCGGCCACATGGACGGCCACACCATGATGAAGCTGGCCGAATACTTCCAGAGCGGCGTGGTTTTTAACACCTTTAACGGCTACGAGGGCATCAAGGACGTGCACATCGTCTACAAGCTGCACATTCTGCTGGGCTTTACCATCATTCTGCTGGTACCCTTCACCCGGCTGGTGCACGCCATCAGCGCGCCCATCTGGTACCTGTTCCGCAACTATCAAATCGTCCGCAGTCGCAAGAGCTACGAGCGGCCGGAACTGCGCAGCTGGCTGCGGCGGAGAAAGGCATGAGCAATTGCGACGTGCGCCAGCAGGTGAAAAGCACCAAATTCCTGCCCGACATCACCGTGAACGGCCGGCGGCTGGACAAGAACCGGCTGGCCCGGGAAATCCAGTACCACCCGGCGGCCAGCTTCGGCGAGGCCCTGCACCAGGCGGCTTCGGCCCTGGTGCTGCGCGAGCTGCTGCGCCATGAGGTGCTGGAAGAGCTGAAGGCGGGTAAAAAGGAAGAAGAGGCCATCGCTGCGCTCATCGAGGCCGCCACGCCGGCGCCAGAGGTAAGCACGGCCGACTGTGAACGCTTCTACCAGCAGAACCCGCAGCGCTTCAGCACGGCGCCGCTCATGCGCGTGCGCCACCTGCTGCTGCCGGCGGCCAAGGACGACCTGGAGGCCCGGGCCGAACAGAAGCGGCTGGCAGAACGGCTGCTGGCGGAGCTGAAGGCGGCGCCGGATTTGCACACGGCCTGGTGCAGCCGTTTGCACCTGTCCCGCTGTCCGTCGCGGGCGGAGGAGGGGCTGCTGGGCGAGCTGAGCCCGGGCCAGACGGTGCCGGAGTTTGAGCGGCAGGTGTTCGCCCTGGAGGAGGGGCTGGCGCCGCAGCCGCTGGCGACCCGCTACGGCTGGCACGTGGTCTGGGTGGAGAGCAGGCAGCCGGGACAGATTCGCCCCTACGAGCAGGTGGCCGAGGACATCGCCGGCTATTTGCAAGCGCGGCGCCAGCGCCAGGCGGTGGCCGATTACCTCTACGGCCTGGTGGCGCGGGCGGACATCGTCGGCATTGAACTGCGTCCCAACGATAACAATATCGTGCTAAGCGGCTAGCCCCCGCCAAGCGTCCCCCGGGGCGCTTTTTTTATGGGCCGGGGGAGCGCTTCCGCCGGCCTGGGGGGATAGTCCGAAGCGCTTCTTCTGAGCCCGCCGGACCGGGCGCGGAAATCAAAGGGAAGCGCTTCGGGCTGGGATTAGCCGTCGCCAGGCGGCCGTCTGAATGGGCGTTGGCCGGGTTGGGGTGAATCCAGACGACTAGCCCTAATGAAGCGCTTCCCCCAGAGCCCGTCGATTTACCCCGGCCCGGCGGCTTGGCATTCAAGCTAGGAAAGCGCTTCGCTGGGAACGGCCTTTCCAAGGTGAAGCGCTTCAAGCCCCCGGGTCGGGGCCGGCTTCGGCGGGGCCATGGGAAAATCAAAGGGAAGCGCTTCATTTCGGAGAAAAGGCGAAGGTCGGTTTCGTAAGCAGAGGCCAGCTGGGCGGCGCTCTGGCCATCGGAATCGCCAACGGCCGGGCCGGGATAAACCCCAGCGACCAGCCGGAACGAAGCGCTTCCCCCTAGGTCATCGACGCCGAAGCGCTTCGTCCCTGAACCCGGGATTTATCGCCCACCCTTGCCGGCGAGAAAAAATGGAAGCGCTTCCCTATCCAGACCGCCGGGCGGTTCAGCCAATGAAGCGCTTCTCTCCCAGCCGCCGCACCCGCCACTTCGCCGACTTTGGTTGCAATCCAAACCGAAGCGCTTCACCCCCAGCCGTACCCGCCACTTCGCCGACTTTGGCCGCCACCTAAACCGAAGTGCTTCCCCTAGCTGGGCCGGATTAATCGGCCACCGCCGACCGCAGTTTCAACACTAGAAGCAGGAAACGCTTCCGGCCGGAAGCCATCACCCCCGGCGAAGCGCTTCGTTCCTGAACTTGGATTTATCGCCAGTCTCGGCCGGCTAGAAAAATGGAAGCGCTTCCCCCCCCGCCGCGTCCGCCACTTCGCCGGCTTTTGCCGCAATCCCAACCGAAGCGCTTCGCCCAGCTGGGCCGGATTAATCGGCCTCGGCCAACCACAGGTTCAACGTCAGAAGCAGGAAGCGCTTCCGGCCAGAAGCCATCACCCCCGGCGAAGCGCTTCATTCCTAAAAGAGTCGGAGCTAACGAAGCGCTTCGGTTCTGAGCCCGGGTTTTATCGCCCACCTTGCCGACGAAAAAAATGGAAGCGCTTCCCTGGCCTGAGGGGATAGCCCGAAGCGCTTCCCTACAGCCGGACAGTTCAGCCAACGAAGCGCTTCATCCCCCGCCGCCGCGCCCGCTACTTTGCCGACTTTGGCCGCCACCTAAACCGAAGCGCTTCCTCGGCGGGGGCGGGCCGGCGGTAAAATTGGCGCCGGGTTAGTTTTCAGGAGTAGCCATGTCCATTTTTTCCCGCCACCGCGCCTTTCTGCT
>ERZ773090.442-NODE-442-length-22935-cov-30.4915_pt1 | contig 22935 bp, 26 predicted proteins | sample MGYA00580579_ERZ773090 | MGnify/ENA primary metagenome ERZ773090 (study PRJEB29015, sample SAMEA2738014) | human oral metagenome | biome: human oral; feature: human-associated habitat; material: dental | place: China | collected 2132 ... | reverse complement strand
CAACTTTAGTATATCAGATAAGCTTGTCTTTTTTTGTTGCACCTCATTTTACAACGGGGCAGATTTTTTTAACACGAGGAATTGAGCACGCCTACATCCCTTTGTAAAAAGAGAAGGTCTGTCTCGAAGTCTTGTACTTCTTCGACAGCTTTCCTATTTTACTTTGGGATGCTTTACGGCTTTGCATCTTACAAGAAGAAGGCCAGTAAGTGCAGTATCCACAAATGCAGGGGATAGAAAATGTAGAAAAACCACTTATGAATGGGTTTGGAGCTGCCTTTTTGACCATTGTATAGAAATAGAAATGGCAGGAAAAGGAAGCTCATGCAGTCGCTGTTGTAGCAGAACATCTCAAACCAAACTGAGAAAGATGGTGCAGCACTGACATTCATATCAGGGCCCAGAATAAGGAAAGAAATGACACTCCAGATGCCAAAGACAATGAGCTGCTTTCTACGATGGCCATAAAATGCCCAGAAAATCAGCATAAGCGTAAGAATAGGAATGCCGCCTTCGAGAGTGATGACCATAGCTCCAAAAGGCAGTCCAATGAGGGATAAAAAGAGACCAGCTAGGAAGATTAAGCTACCTAAAACACTATTAAGGATTGGCCTGTCATGGTCTCTAGCCTTCTGCCAGAAGTAGAGGAAACTATAGCCGAGAGCTAAGGTCAGAAAGATGTTATCATTGATGAGATGCTCTTTCCCCAGCAGCAGTTGGGATAAAAAGTCTCCGATCTGCATAAGTATGGCCACACTCCATAGCCTGAGTAAGTGTCTTTTACGATTTCTGGTATGGAAGAAGCCTTCTAGGGTCAGGTAGGCAAAAAGTGGAGCTACAAAGCGCGTGATGAGATGAAGCCAAGCCGGTAGTCCTGGAAAGGCAAAGAAGGCTGAATCCAAGACCATAAAACTCAGAGCAATGTATTTGAGTTGATTAGTGTTTAAACCGATTGATTTTTTCATGACAGTTACCTCCTTATCTTTAGTCTAACAATTATTAACTTCCCTGCCATTACAGTTTTGTAAGAATGTTTTTCTCTCAAGTATTGTGGTATAATTTGGAGGACTATGTAATTTACAGAGAAGAAAGGAATAGAACCCCAAATAGGTGTTCTGGGTGTCTTAGACATGAAAATTTCGGAAGAAGAAGTGCGCCATGTAGCGACCTTGTCCAAGTTGGCATTTTCGGATGAAGAAACGACTGAATTTGCGACAACCTTGACTAAGATTGTTGACATGGTTGAACTTTTGAATGAAGTAGATACGACTGGTGTTGCAATTACGACCACCATGGCTGATCGGCGGACGGTTTTGCGCCCCGATGTGGCAGAAGAAGGGACCGACCGCGACCAGCTCTTTAAAAATGTACCTGAAGCAAAGGACTACTATATCAAGGTACCAGCAATCTTGGATGATGGAGGAGATGCCTAATGTCTTTTAATGATAAAACAATTGAAGAACTGCACGACCTCCTAGTCAAAAAAGAAATTTCTGCAACTGAGCTGACCCAGGCTACTCTTGAGGATATCAATGCTCGTGAAGAAACCATTGGTTCCTTTATCACAGTGGCTCAAGAAGAGGCTCTGGCTCAAGCCAAGTCTCTTGATGAGCAAGGGATTGATGCTGACAATGTCCTGTCTGGTATTCCTTTGGCCGTCAAGGATAATATCTCAACCAAGGGAATCTTGACAACGGCAGCATCAAAGATGCTCTATAACTACGAACCTATCTTTGATGCGACTGCGGTTGCTAATGCTAAGCAAAAGGGCATGATTGTGGTCGGTAAGACCAACATGGACGAGTTTGCCATGGGTGGCTCAACCGAAACCTCTTACTTTAAGAAAACCAAGAATGCCTGGGACCAAAGCAAGGTTCCTGGTGGTTCCTCTGGTGGGTCGGCAACGGCCGTAGCTTCCGGTCAGGTTCGCCTCTCTCTGGGGTCTGATACCGGTGGTTCCATCCGTCAACCAGCGGCCTTCAATGGGGTCGTTGGCCTCAAGCCTACCTACGGAACAGTTTCGCGCTTTGGCCTTATCGCCTTTGGTAGCTCCTTGGATCAGATTGGGCCTTTTGCTCAGACCGTTAAGGAAAATGCTCAGGTTCTCAACGCTATTGCCAGCGAGGATAAGAAGGATTCAACTTCTGCCCCTGTGCGGATTTCTGATTACACCAGCAAGATTGGTCAGGACATCAAGGGGATGCGGATTGCTTTACCTAAGGAATACTTGGGTAAAGGGATTGATCCACAAATCAAGGATAATATTCTAGCGGCAGCTAAACAGTTTGAAAAATTGGGAGCTGTTGTGGAAGAAGTCAGCCTTCCTCATTCTAAGTACGGCGTGGCAGTTTATTACATCATCGCTTCTTCAGAAGCTTCTTCCAATCTGCAACGTTTTGATGGTGTTCGCTATGGTTTCCGGGCGGACGATGCCAACAGTCTGGAGGATATCTATGTTAAAACCCGCAGTCAGGGCTTTGGTGACGAAGTGAAGCGGCGGATTATGCTGGGGACCTTCAGTCTGTCATCGGGTTACTATGATGCCTATTTCAAGAAGGCCGGTCAGGTGCGGACGCTGATTATTCAAGACTTTGAGAAGGTCTTTGCCGATTACGATTTGATTTTGGGACCGACCTCACCAACGGTGGCTTTTGGTCTGGACACTCTTAATCATGACCCTGTGGCCATGTATTTGGCTGATCTCCTGACCATTCCGGTCAATCTGGCTGGTCTGCCAGGGATTTCCCTGCCATCTGGCTTTGTTGACGGACTGCCAGTAGGTTTACAGTTAATTGGTCCAAAATACAGTGAAGAGACCATCTACCAAGCGGCGGCAGCCTTTGAAGCGGTGACCGATTTTCACAAGCAACAGCCAAAAATCTTTGGAGGTGACAACTAATGAACTTTGAAACCATTATCGGACTGGAAGTCCATGTGGAATTAAATACCAATTCAAAAATTTTCTCACCTTCATCAGCCCACTTTGGTCAAAATCCCAATGCCAATACCAACGTTATCGACTGGTCCTTCCCAGGGGTCTTGCCGGTTATGAACAAGGGTGTTATTGATGCGGGTATCAAGGCGGCCTTGGCCCTAAATATGGATATCCACCAAAGTATGCACTTTGACCGCAAGAACTATTTCTACCCTGATAATCCTAAAGCCTACCAAATTTCCCAATTTGACGAGCCCATCGGTTACAATGGCTGGCTGGAAGCCCAGTTAGACGATGGTTCAATCAAGAAAATCCGCATTGAGCGGGCTCACTTGGAAGAAGATGCTGGTAAGAATACCCATGCTGATGATGGCTATTCCTATGTGGATCTTAATCGTCAGGGCGTGCCCCTGATTGAGATTGTTTCTGAGGCAGATATGCGTTCGCCCGAAGAGGCTTATGCCTACCTGACAACTCTTAAGGAAATTATCCAGTATACTGGCATTTCCGATGTCAAGATGGAAGAAGGCTCCATGCGGGTTGATGCTAATATTTCCCTGCGGCCTTATGGTCAAGAGGAATTCGGGACCAAGACCGAGCTCAAGAATCTCAACTCCTTTAGTAATGTCCGCAAGGGCTTGGAGTACGAAGTGGAACGTCAGGCCAAAATTCTGCGATCTGGTGGGGTCATTCGCCAAGAAACCCGCCGTTACGATGAGGCCAACAAGGGTACCATCCTAATGCGGGTCAAGGAAGGGGCAGCGGATTACCGTTACTTCCCAGAACCGGACCTGCCGATTTTTGAGATTTCCGATGATTGGATTGAAGAAATGCGGGACAGCCTGCCTGAATTTGCCAAGGATCGCCGAGCCCGCTATGTCAGTCAATATGGCCTATCTGACTATGATGCCAACCAATTGACCGCTAGCAAGGCCACTTCTGACTTCTTTGAAGCAGCAGTCGGCCTGGGTGGCGATGCCAAGCAAGTGTCCAATTGGCTTCAGGGAGAAGTGGCTCAGTTTCTCAACAGCGAGAACAAGAACTTGGAAGATATCCAGCTGACTCCAGACAATCTGGTGGAAATGCTGGGCTTGATTGAAGACAGCACTATTTCTTCTAAGATTGCTAAGAAGGTCTTTGTTCACCTCGCTAAAAATGGCGACGGGGCTCGTGACTATGTGGAAAAGGCTGGTCTGGTGCAAATCTCCGATCCTGAGATTTTGATTCCAATTATCCACCAAGTCTTTGCTGATAATGAAGCAGCCGTTGCTGACTTCAAGTCAGGCAAACGCAATGCCGACAAAGCCTTTACCGGCTTCCTCATGAAGGCAACCAAGGGGCAAGCCAACCCACAAGTTGCCCTCAAACTCTTGGCTCAAGAGTTGGCTAAGTTGAAGGAAGAGTAAGTGGGAGCCCTGCTCGTTTATCTTATCTTTTTTCTCCCTATGCTGATGATAAGCTATTGCTTTAGCATTTTTCAGCATTTTCGAGTAAAGGCTATTGCTAAACGGGGGCAAGAGTTAAGGCTATGGGCTAGAAGTCTTGGGATTGAGGAAAATCGAGGCAGTCGTGGAGTTATACTTTATACCCACTACATTAACTTTTAAGATTACCGTTTTGTCACTGATAAAAATCCAATAGGGCTAGTTTGAAGCCTCAACTATCACCTCCTTATTAGATCGCTCCCCTTTTAGGATAGATTTCTATCAAGTTTCATATTTTGTCAAAAGGGGCAGAGAGTATATTTAGTTATCGTTGATTGAGGACTCAGATTGCTGAGTCTTTTTTTGCAGAAGTAATAGCCGCCTTGTAAAAATAATATTTCAAAAAGATTAAGAAATTCATCAATCTGATATTTTTATCCGTGTGGATAAAGGCTGGCTGGCAAGACAAATTATTTTTGGAATAGGTTGGTTAGCGCTACATATCTGAGGCCTTTTACATGAGCCAACGCCAACAAATTCTGAGGTGTTTTGGGCTATTATTTATTTCATTTTTACTTTTCTCTTTTACCCATTTGCTAAATTTATCTATGATGGGATAAGGCATTTCTTATTTGACGATTCTTATCTGGTAGAAGGTAGCTTGATAGTCTGGTTGGTTTTTTCATAATTAAATTTAAGGCTTTTGCCATTCCAATTGGTTTAATCGGTTTTATCTTTCTCCTCTTTTGGGCAAGGCATGAATTGAAAAAAGATAAGTAGATGAAGTCTCGGAATTTTCTTGGATATTCATAGTTATTAGCTATAAGTTTTAATATAAAATATATATTTTACAACTATAGTTAACCTCTGTTAGAATGGGTTTATCAAAAATTTGAGGTGAATAAAATGACAAAGAAATATTTTGAACATGTAGGCTCCTTCTTGCGTCCTGTCGAATTAAAGGAAGCGCGTGAAGCTTTTGAGGCAGGAAAGCTTTCTCAGGAAGAACTGACTGCAGTCGAAGATCGTTTGATTACAGACTTGGTGGACAAGCAGGTTGCTATCGGTCTTGAAAAGATTACAGATGGAGAATTCCGACGGGCTTATTGGCATCTGGATAATTTTTGGGGGTTTGATGGCGTTGAACATGAACACTTTGGCCAAGGCTACCTGTTTCACGGGGAAGAAACAGGCGATGACACAGCTGTTCTTCGTGGCAAACTCGGTTTTACAAAAGAGAATCATCCTTTTATTGCACATTACGATTTTTATAAAAAATTGGCAGATGAGCGCGGTGTAGAAGCTAAGATTACTATTCCAGCTCCAGCACAGTTTTTAGCAGAATTGAATCGTGGTAAGAATGCAGCAACTGTGGCTGAGTTTTATCCTAGTCGTCAAGATTTTTTAAGAGCTATTGCTGAGGTTTATCGTGAGGAAATTTTGGCACTCTACGAAACAGGTGCACGTACGGTTCAGCTTGATGACTGTACATGGGGGATGCTGATTGATGAGGATTTTTGGCATACCATGGCGGGTGCTGGTTTCAAAAAGGAAGATGTTATTGAGGAATATCTCTATGTCAATAACAATGCTATCAAGGACCTGCCATCAGACCTGACAATCAATACCCATGTCTGTCGCGGAAATTTCCATTCAACTTATGCAGCTAAGGGAGCCTATGATGATGTAGCAGAAGCCTTCTTTGGTCGTGAAAATGCAAGGGCCTACTTTTTGGAATACGATAATGAACGTTCGGGAGGTTTTGAACCCTTGGCAGCATTTAAGGGGCTAGACAAGATAGCAGTCCTTGGTCTAATCACGACAAAAGACGGTCAATTGGAAGACAAGGAAACTATCATTCAACGCATCCATGAGGCGGCGGAGACTTTGCCTCTTGATCAGCTTTGGTTGGCGACCCAGTGTGGTTTTGCCTCAACGCAGGAGGGCAATATCTTGACAGAAGAGGATCAATGGAAAAAACTTACTCTTGTCAAAGAAATTATTGATGAAGTCTGGGGATAGCTTAATTACAATCCTTGTTGATTGTTTAGTTATAAGGCGGGCCATTTTTAGGGATGGCTCGCTTTTATACTGAATTAAAATCAGAACTTTCAATTTTGATACTTTCTAACCTAGCCAGTTTATTAGTGATTAAAAGCCACTGATAAACTAGGGTAATCGCTAGAGCGAGTTCCCTAGCCACCTTACTCTTTCATTTTCAAAATAGCATCGATTTTGAAAATGAAATGTCGTTAAAAAGGGCGGATGCAAGCAAACTCTTGACAAGATACAAAGTCGTTAAGCACCACAAAGGATTAAAAAAGTCTGGGAGACCTTTTTTACCTGAACCTGAAAACAAGAAGGTGAGGCAGGAAATCGGGCGTAGGAGACAGTAGGTCTCCAAGGCAGATTTGCACCTCAAGGTAGTCGCGGCTGTATATTGGCTAAAGCCAAAACAGCCACCTCTCTTTTTCCGCAGTGGTGTAGGCGTTTTCAGTTATGGAGTTTCATGGCGACACGAAGATAAAGCAGTCAATTTTACTGGCCTAACTGAGTGAGGGAGGGAGCTAGCCCATCGTCATAGAGATTGGCGTTAGAGAGTCAGACAGAAAAAAATGGCTTTGACAGTCTCCAGGCTGTTTTGACACTTGCTAGGCAAGTTTCATTTCCAACTTTTGACAGTCTCCCAGACTGTTTTGACACTTGCTAGGCAAGCTGCATTTCCAACCTTTGACAGTCTCCCAGACTGTCAAAGCTATCTGCAACGCCTTGCCTAGTTCTATTCCTAAATTAAACCACTGATACAAGGGACACAGCAGGTTCACGATTTTATCTTCGGACTTGCTGCAAGAACTGAGGCAGCAGTTCTTGATCTCTCTTTCGTCAAAACGGTGTCATTGACAGTTTTGATATCATGTCGGAATCGGCAAAGCCAATCTAAGATTTGAAAAATCTGGGTTGGCCGCCGCTATTGCGGTCTGCCTACGCCTCTCACTGGCTCCAAAAAGAAAGCATCATCGGTTTTCCTTTTTTTTGATTCACAGCCTCAACTCACTTTCTCTACATAAGGATTGCCTGCGGTTCGTTGCGGCATTCATCTGCTGCCAGCCATGCCATTGCGACAGATGCGTTAGTAAGGCCTTTAGCCAAAAGCAGATAGCTGATATTCTTTGCTATTTGTACTAAGTATCGTTATAATATTAGAAGTCGGTACTTTTTAAAAATCAAAGCAATAGGTCGTTGTCATCGAATGTGGGATAAGTTCTCGAAAAAATAGCTGGTTTAGGAAATTGGATTTTTAAGGCTTTTTGTATTTTAAAAATTAAACAGGACCTAGCCTTAAAAACTTAATTTTTAGGTAAGGCCTCTTACCTGCAGGCAGTCTGCCATGCTTTCCTAAAATCCTAGTAGTTTTTTAAGGGAGGTATCTCTTGATATAAGGAGTTTTTTTATGCCCAAGATTGGTTCAGCAGCTTTTTGGTCTGGCTGGAAGGAAGTGAAAAATGACAAGGATCCCTGTAGAGCACTTCGATTTGTCTTAGACCAGTTAGATTTGCCTCAAGATTTATCGGGTGACTTAACTGAAAATCAGGCTTTGGTGGCTAAATTTTCACCCGACCTTGCTCCTCATGATAGATTTTGGTCTGACTTGGCCAGGCAGGTTCGCTTGGTTATGAAGGGGAAAGACTTTCAGGAGAAGACTGAGTTTAACCGCCAGCTTCATCAGCTTCGCTATGTTATCTCAAGTCAGCAAGCCCAGTATGTCCGTCAGCACTACCGAAAGTCTGGCAGGACGGATCAGGAAGCCTTGTTTGCTTACCTGCGGGCCAATCATTTGCGCCCCAGTCTCTGGGACAACGCCCGTCTGCACAATAAGCGGCAGATTAAGGATGGTACCTTTTGCTTTCCGGATGAGCAAGAGTCCTATAATATAAAGGTTTTACTCCAGTTTCGGACAGAATTTATCATTGATGGTCAAGGAAATTTTCTCAACGAAGTTGATGCCGAAAAAGTCACGGCTAATGGGATTATTAACGGGGCCAGTTTCAATTACGGCAATACCACTAAAAGTCATTTTCGCCTGGACGTTTGTCCAGTCGGTCCGCATGATCCTGCCTTTCGCAATCAAGCCACTAAGGGCTATCGCTCGCCCAATCGAACTGGCAGAGTCCGTTTGGCCAGATTTTGGCAGGAAAGACGAACTGCTGATTTCGACCGCAGCCTTTACAATAAAAATGGCGGTTATGCCAAGGACGGGCAGGCCCTCATCTCTTTAATTAAGCAAGAGAAGAAGGCCTTTAAGAAGGCCTTGAGAGCGAGAAAATAAGTCAGAATAAGATAGGAAAAGAGACCTCGAGGGTCTCCTTTTTTATGGTGTCAAGCCGTTCTTGACTCTTACAAAATGGCATCAAAGGATTCAGGGAGAATTTGTCCCCCATCAACTACGATGGTTTGACCGGTGATATAGTGGGCTTCTTTAGAAGCTAGGAAGGCAACGGCAGTTCCTATATCTTCTGGAGCTCCCAGGGTATGGGTAGGGACGGTCTTCTTCATCTCATTCAGGTAAGATTCCCCTTGAGCCTTGAGGCCTTCAGTCAGGACATTACCAGGCTGAACTGCATTGATGGTGATACCAGCCTTGGCGTATTCCAGGGCGGCACTCCGCATAAATCCCAGCTGTCCAGCTTTGGTGGAACCGTAGTGGGCCCAACCAGGGTAGCCTGTGATAGGACCAGTGATAGATGAAGTCAAGACAATCCGTCCATAGCCTTGGTGCCGCATAATTTTAGCAGCAGCCTTGACTACTAAGAAGGTCCCTTTGAGGTTGACCGTTTGAATTAGATCCCACTCCGCTTCGCTCATATCGGCAATTTTTGCTTGGGGATAGATGCCGATATTGGAGCAGAGAATGTCTAGCCTGCCATATTTTTCTGCAATCATTCGGAAGGTCTGTGCAATCCCTTGGCTATCGGTGACATTGAAGGAATAGAAATCGGCTCCCAAATCCTTGGCTGTAGCTTGTCCGGCAGCTTGGTCCTTGTCAAGGATGATAACCTTGGCTCCTTGTTGATGGAGTACGCTGGCAATCCCTCGGCCAATTCCCTTGGCACCACCAGTTACAACAGCAATTTGATTAGTTAGTTGAAACATAGGCTTACCTCCCTTAAAGATTTGGCTAGGCTTTCTTGGAAGGGGATAACCAACATCAGCTATCCCTCAGTCCCAGCCTCAAAAAAGCCTTCCTTACCCTAATAACTATAGCAGAATTTAAAAGATTAGTAAAACGCTTGCAAAGCAGTTCGCTTATCTAGGATCTAAAGCTCTTGTTAAGGGAGGGGCAATTGCTAGAAACTTCTTGTCTGTTTTCCTCACTAGCTGTCTGTTACAAGTAGGAGGATAGTATCAGCTTTGTTATTTGTCATCAATCATTGAATAATATAGCGTTTTGATTTAGGAATCGGACTAGGTAAGGCGTTGCAGATAAAACTAGGGTTCACCAAGACGAGTTAACGATGGCCTAACCTAAATTCAAGTTGCGATATATTGTCTAAAAAGTCGAGTCCTTCTTTAGTGCTCTTCTGGGCTAGATGATCCCTCATCTTTCTGCAAGACTGAGTCTTCAGCAGGAAAAATCTAAGCGAGCTCAGGCTCTTTTTTCTTTTTCCCTTAGTTTGGAGGATTTTATCCTTTAAATATTTCGTAATACTATTGACATCAAATATATATATATAATGGTTTTGTAAATTTCAAAAAAGGAGTAGAGAGATGAAACCAATTAAAGAAGATGAGAAGAAAGTTTTAGGAATTATTGCTTTAGTTTTTGGTGGGATTGCCTTGGTAACCTCTTGGATGCCTTTTATCAACAATGCTTCGGCAGTTCTAGCCATTATCGCTTTTATCTTGGGAGTTATTGCTTTCTTTATCAATCTGAAAAGGAAAAAACTCCTGTCTTTGATTTCAATCATGATTGCCGTGATTTCCTTTATCATTGTTTTGGTAACACAGGCTAGCTATGTAGCGACTATTGATAACGCTCTTGGAAAAAATGATAAGCCCACAAGTCAAAGTGAAAAAGATAGTTCAAGTATTTCTAGTTCTTCAGAAAGCAAAAAGACTTACAAGGTCGGTGACAAAATAACATTCAAAGGTAAAGTGGAATACACTATCACATCGGTTGAGTGGACAGATGAACGAAATGAGATTGAAGATAATCAACCTAAGAAAGTTTTAAAAGTCACTTACGATGTTAAAAACTTGTCGGACGATGATTACGTTATCGGAAGTGATTTTGAGCTCTATGCAAACGGAACTAAAATGGAATCTTATCCGAATGATAATACATTTGAAACGATTTCTGCAGGTCGTAGTTATAGTGGGGCAACAGAACACTTCGCGGTCAATAGTGATAAAGATTTAGAATTAGAAATTAAACCATATCTATCATTTAAAGGGACACCAGCTATTATTCCACTGGAATCATAATAAGGATTTATAACTCCACAAATTAGAAGTAGGTATTACTCGTGAGATATTTATCAACTGTATTAGTTTTTTTCGGAGTATGCTTGGCCTTTTTAAATCATTGGTTAGGAATTATACTGTTAGTTTGTGCCTACCTATTGAAAGGGATAAATGATGATTAAAAAGATATTCAGTTATTTATTGTGGGTTGTAGGCATAGTTTTTGTCATCGCAGTAGTTATGAGTTCTGGGATAATGGATAGCTTTTTTGAGCAAAGACCAACTACAAAGGTAAGTACATCGGTAACTTCGTTAGAAAAAGTTAAACAAATTACATTTCTCAATGTAGGTATCCAAAAAGTTGAAACTTCAACGGAAAAACAAAGATTTTATTCACAGATCTAGATATTCCTTACTCGGAAAAAGAAGTATCGATTATCCTGAACTATAAGGCAAAATTTGGTATTAAAAAGCCAGTTAAAGTAACAAAAACTGGAAAATCAAATTATAAAGTTGTTGTTCTAAAATTTGAAGTCATCGGCTTTGAAGTTGATAAGGACAAGCCTTATCAACTTTATAGTAAATCTGAGGGGGCCTTGTCGGATTCGACAAAAGATGTAGATACTGGCAAACTGGCTACTGATAGCTTGTCAAATGAGGCACAAGAAGAATATTTAAAACAATACAAAGATCTGGTTCAAGATTCTACCAAAGAGTATTATCAACAAATCCTTACCTCTATTGATAAGGATGCCAAAGTTGAGTGTGAATTTAAGGAATAATCAAAATCCATTTACAAAGTATTTGCATGTAAAAACATAGCACCCCAAGAAAAAGCTTCTTGAGGTGCTTTTGCTTATAAGAAATCATCAAAATTTCTTTTACTATATAAAATTTTCCGAACTTCCATAGTATTGCCGATGACAATATAAAAGATAATAAGATTTTTAACTCGGATGTAGTAGTAAGGATGGCGTCGTTTGTGAATCGAAGGGTAGGCTGGAAAAGCTAGCGGTCTAGCCAACCTGTCATTTATCGCTCCTTCAACAGCGCTCAGGAAACGGTGGGCGGCCCGTGGATTTTGTAGACTTTGACTAATGTAGTCGACAATAGCATTGAGGTCCTTTTCAAAGAGTGGCAGAAACCTCAGCTGATAGTTTTCTTTAGTCATCTATTTGGCTCCGGACTCGTTTAAAAAGCTCGTCTTTATTATAGCGGGTGGAACTTTCTTCGGCGACCAAATCAGCCTCATCCAATTTTTTCTCCAGATTAGAAGTTAGGTCATCGTATTGCTCCAAACTCATGAGAACCATAGTTCCATAGCCGTTCTTAGTCAGAAATACAGGGTCATTAGACTTGATGACGGTTTCTTCGATTTCTGGAAATTTATTGCGGAGGTCTGAAACGGGGCGGATGTTGATCATGGTAGTTCTCTCTTTTTCTATCATTACTTTATTGTAATTCTATCATAAAAATAATGATAGAACAGTTTCTAGAGTTATTTTATGCTATAATAACCTTCGGCACCCACAATAAAGCCTTCGAGAGGAGGTGAATACTCATGTGGAAGGATCTTTTTCTAAGCATCGTTGCACCAACTTTTGTTGGTATAGTCTTAGGACTATTTTCAAAATGGCTAAATGGAAAAGACGATGACTAGGTGCCTTTAGCCCAGACGTCTAAAGACGTAGAAAAAGCCTTAGGACTGGTACTCCTAAGGCTTTCTGTGTACCCATGTATGGGAAGGACCTTTTTCAATACATCTACATTATGTCAAAGTTAGCTAAAATTGTCAACTTTCTCCCCGTCTTTTCCCCCGCAACTGCTCCCCAAAGTATGCTATAATAAGGGGTACTATTAGTTTTTGGAGAAAGTTGTGAGTCTAGAAGATTACTTGCCGACCTTCGCGGTCGAAGCTGTTTATGATTTGAAGCCTGAGAGCCTGCGAAAGCACGGGATTTCTGCGGTTTTAGTGGATTTGGATAATACCCTCATTGCTTGGAATAATCCTGATGGGACCCCTGAGCTAAGGGAGTGGTTGGACGATATGACCGAGGCCGATATACCGGTGGTGGTCGTTTCCAATAATAAATACGAGCGGGTCAAGCGCGCGGTTGAGCCTTTCCATGTGGACTTTATCAGTCGGGCTATGAAGCCCTTCACCCGTGGGATTAATCAGGCCATTGAGCGTTACGGTTTTGACCGTGAAGAGGTGGTTATGGTTGGGGACCAACTCATGACCGACATCAGGGCCTGCCATAGGGCTGGTATCCGTTCGATTCTGGTCAAGCCTCTGGTAACCTCAGATGCTTGGAATACCAAGTTTAATCGAGCCAGAGAGCGACGGGTCATGAAAAAAATTGCCCAAAAGTATGGTCCGCTCAAGTATCAAAAGGAAATTTAATGGAAGAATTATACTGTATCGGCTGTGGGGCCAAAATTCAAAGTCAGGACAAGGAAGCTCCTGGCTATACACCCCAGTCCAGCATTGAAAAAAGTCAGGAGACAGGCGAGCTCTATTGCCAACGCTGTTTCCGCCTACGCCACTACAATGAGATTGTCGATGTGGCCATCTCTGATGATGACTTCCTCAAGCTCCTTCATGAAGTGGGGGATAGTCAGGCTTTAGTGGTCAATGTTGTCGATATTTTCGACTTTAATGGCTCGGTTATTCCTGGCCTCAGTCGCTTTGTCGCCGGCAATGACGTGCTTCTGGTCGGCAATAAAAAGGATATCTTGCCCAAGTCCGTCAAGGATGGCAAGGTGACCCAATGGCTGACCGAGCGGGCCCATGAAGAGGGCCTGCGGCCAGTTGATGTCCTCTTGACCTCTGCTCAAAACGGCCAAGCCATCAAGGAGCTGATTGCTCGGATTGAGGAGCTGCGGGCTGGGCGTGATGTCTACGTGGTTGGGGTGACCAATGTTGGCAAATCCACCCTGATTAATGCCATCATCAAGGAAATCACTGGGAATCAAGAGATTATTACCACCTCACGCTTCCCTGGAACGACCTTGGATAAGATTGAGATTCCCCTGGACGACGGTTCCTATATCTTTGATACCCCGGGGATTATCCACCGCCACCAAATGGCCCACTACCTGTCTGCCAAGGACCTCAAGTTTGTCAGTCCGAAAAAGGAAATCAAGCCCAAAACCTATCAGCTCAGTCCTAGTCAGACCCTTTTCTTGGGTGGCCTAGGTCGCTTTGATTTTCTTCAGGGAGATAAGCAAGGTTTCACGGCTTATTTTGACAATAATCTCAAGCTCCACCGCACCAAGCTTCAAGGAGCTGACGATTTTTATGATCGACACGCTGGCGGTCTTTTGACACCGCCGTCTGCCAAGGAGCTAGCTAATTTTCCCAAGCTGGTCCGTCACGAATTTACCATTACCAGTAAGACCGACCTAGTCTTTTCTGGTCTTGGTTGGGTACGAATTCTTGCCAAGCCAGATAGCCCTGTCGTCGTTGCTGGCTGGGCACCTGAAGGTGTCGGGGTCATAGTTCGCAAAGCTCTCATCTAAGAAAGGGGAGACTGTATGACTCAGTCAAGTTTTATCGCTCCAGAAAAATATGCGGAAGCTATTCGACAAATACCATACGGAAAAGTGGTGACCTTGGCTGATTTGCGGGCTTACCTAGGGCAGGACGATAGTGTTCCCTTTTTCTCAGGAGTCGCTACTTTGATTGTCGCTTGGTCTGAAGGAGATGACCCCATACCTTATTGGCGGGTCATCAAGTCGGGTGGGGAGGTCAATGCGAAGTATCCTGGTGGTCTTGAAGCCCAAAGAGAATTGCTGGAAGCGGAAGGACACCGCATTATTCAAAAAGGGAAAACTAAGTTGAGATACTATGTCAAAGATTATCAAGAGAAGTCTTATCTATTTGATGTAAAAAAGAATCTCATGTAAGTTTTGGCCTAAGCTCTGCTATTTTTACAAATAAAAAGGAAACACTATGACATTAACATCAAAACAAAGAGCTTTTCTCAACAGTCAAGCACACGCTATGAAGCCGATTGTTCAGGTTGGCAAGAATGGTCTCAACGACCAAATCAAGACCAGTGTTCGCAACGCCTTGGATGCCCGCGAACTTATCAAGATCAAACTGCTGCAAAACACGGACGAAAATATCCATGAAGTCGCTGAAATTTTAGAGGAAGAAATCGGAGCCCAATCCGTTGCCAAAACCGGTCGAGTTTTGACCCTCTACAAACAATCCGCCAAAAAGGAAAACCGCAAACTTTCGCAGAAGGTGAAAGAAATTTGAGATTAGGGTGCTTAGAGCACCTTTTTCTTTTCTTGAGAAACTGTTCTTATTGGAATTACAGGGTAAATGGTCTCTTTCCCAACTTTTTCTTTATCCCTAATTATGCTATAATGGTGGCTAAAAGAGTTGATTTTTAGAGCGTGAGGAGATGGCTATGGCACTGGATTTAGTAACGCCTTTCACCAAGGTTGAATTGGAAGAAGAGGTTAAAGAAACTGGTCGCAAGCAGGTTGGTATTTTGGGCGGAAATTTTAATCCAGTTCACAATGCCCATCTGATTGTAGCCGATCAGGTACGCCAACAGCTGGGGCTGGATGAGGTCCTGCTCATGCCCGAGTACCTCCCTCCTCATGTGGACAAGAAGGAGACGATTGGTGAGGCCCACCGCCTCAATATGCTCATGCTGGCCATCAACGGGATTGAAGGCCTGGATATTGAGACTATTGAGCTGGAGCGAAAGGGAATCAGTTATTCCTACGACACCATGAAATACCTGACGGAAAAGAATCCTGATACTGATTATTACTTTATCATCGGGGCTGATATGGTCGAGTACCTGCCCAAGTGGCATCGGATTGATGAACTGGTTGACTTGGTTCAATTTGTTGGGGTTCAACGGCCGAAATTTAAAGCAGGGACCTCCTATCCCGTCATTTGGGTAGATGTTCCCCTGATGGATATTTCCTCAACCAATGTCAGGGAGCTGATTAAGAATGGACACACGCCCAATTTTATGGTGCCCCAACCGGTTCTGGCCTATATCAAGAAAGCGGGGCTTTATCGCTAATGTATGAGAAATTTTTGGGTCATGGCTATGACCGCGACCAAGTTTTAAAAATTATGCAAGACCGCCTGTCTGCCAAGCGATTCCAGCACTGTCTGGGCGTGGAAGCAGCTGCCCAACACTTGGCCCAAGTCAATGCCTATGATAGAGAAAAGGCCGGTCTGGCTGGCCTTCTGCATGATTACGCTAAGGAGCTGTCCAATGATGATTTTCTAGCCTTGATTGATAAGTACCAGCTGGATCCTGACTTGAAAAATTGGGGCAATAATATCTGGCATGGCAAGGTCGGTATCTATAAGATTCAGGAGGATTTGGGCGTGACAGATGCTGAAATTCTCAAGTCCATTGAGGACCACACGACGGGAAGTGGCCAGATGACCACCCTAGACAAGATTGTCTATGTGGCCGATTATATTGAGGACAACCGTGATTTCCCAGGAGTGGCTCAGGCCCGACAAGTTGCCCAAGATTCCTTAGATAGAGCGGTCGCCTACGAAACTGCTCATACCCTGACCCACTTGATTGACCGCAAACTGCCTATCTATCCCCAAACCATCGAGACCTATAATGCCTTCGTTGGGGAGCTGAGGTACTAATATTTATGAAACTAAGAAGAATCAAAGAATCTCTAAAAACAAGTGGTAAATTTATTGAGCAGAGAAACTTTTTTAAACTAGCAGCTAAGTTAGTTGATTATGGAATAGCTTCAGTATGGCTTCCTAATGATTCTCTGGGGGCGGATTTTCTAGCAGTTCAACATTATGACTATAATCGAGATTGCTCAAATATCTATCAAATACAGTTGAAGGCTAGAATGAGCTTATCTTTAAAATATAAGGGGAAAGATATTTACCTAGCATTTCCCTTAGATGATTCAAATTCCGGGAAAAATTGGGTTATTATTAAACACGATACTTTAGAGAGACTCTATTTTTCTCATCCAAAGAGTAGGAGTAAGTTCGAATCATTAGAGGCATTTTGTACGAAAAATTCTTCTGATAGTTGGAGTAATAACAGTGTTCCAAAATATATGGTAGATGATGTTATTGATAACTCTATAATTGGTAAAATTGATATTGATTAATAAAGGAAACCTAATAGATGACAAAAGATGAACTATTGAAAATTGTTGTGCAGGCCGCTGATGAGAAGCGGGCGGAGGATATTGTAGCCTTGGATTTGGCCGGTTTGACCAGCCTGACTGACTACTTCATTATTATGAGTGCCATGAATACCCGCCAGTTGGAGGCCATTGCGGACAATATCCGTGAGAAGGTCAAGGAGGCTGGTGGAGATGCCAGCCATATCGAAGGCGACAGCAAGACTGGTTGGGTTTTACTGGACCTCAACGATTGTGTTGTCCACCTCTTCTCGCAAGAAGCACGGGAACATTTCAATCTGGAAAAACTCTGGCACGAAGCCCCAATGGTGGATGTTGCTGGATTTCTAGGATAAAAAAGGAGCTGGGTGCGAGCCCAGTCCTTTTGCTGTGGAGGATGATATGAGTGAGACCTACGAAAAATTCGCATCGGTTTACGATGCCATTATGGATGATAGCCTTTATGACAAGTGGACGGACTTTTCCCTCCGCCACTTTCCTAAGGGCAAGAAAAAATTGTTAGAATTAGCCTGTGGGACAGGGATTCAGTCCCTACGATTTGCTCAGGTTGGTTATGAGGTGACTGGCCTTGATCTTAGTCAAGAAATGCTGGCCCTGGCTCAAAAAAGAGCTCAAGCTACCGGTCAGACTATTTCCTTCATCCAGGGCAACATGTTAGACCTTTCCCAGGCTGGCACTTATGATTTGGTGACCTGCTATTCGGACTCCATCTGTTACATGAAGGACGAGGTCGATGTCGGTGATGTCTTCCAGCAAGTCTATAACCAGCTCAATGATGGCGGTGTCTTTATCTTTGACGTCCACTCCACCTATCAGACGGATGACATTTTCCCTGGGTATTCCTACCATGAAAATGCGGAAGACTTTGCCATGGTTTGGGATAGCTATACTGACGATACTCCCCACTCGGTGGTTCACGAGCTGACCTTTTTTATTCAGGATGCTGACGGTCGTTTCACCCGCTACGATGAGGTCCATGAGGAGCGGACCTATGACATTCTGACCTACGACATTCTACTCGAACAAGCCGGCTTTAAGACCCGCAAGGTTTACGCAGATTTCACAGACCGGGACCCCACCCCAACTAGTCAGCGGTGGTTCTTTGTGGCGGAGAAGTGATTAATAAAGTTTTGCTTGGTACCCTTGGTGCTGAGCTTTTGTATTGTTCCGTTAATTGTTATGCTTTGTTCCGATAAGCTGGTTATCCTTCCGTTAGTTCAATATGCCCTTTCGCTAGACTGCCCATCCATTCGGACTATGCTATAATTTGAGTAGTTAGTTTGCCCAAATCAAACCTAAAAGGAGCCTCACTTGACAGTTACCGGTATTATCGCAGAGTTCAATCCCTTCCACAATGGCCATCGCCATCTTCTGGAGCAGAGTCAGGGCGTGACTGTCGTCGCCATGTCGGGCAATTTCGTCCAGCGGGGCGAGCCTGCCCTGATTGATAAGTGGACTAGGGCTCAGATGGCTTTGGAAAATGGTGCTGACCTCGTGGTTGAGCTCCCCTTTTTGGTAGCCGTTCAATCGGCCGATTACTTTGCCCAAGGGGGCATTGATATCTTAGCCAGGCTGGGGGTAGGTCAAGTCATGTTTGGTACGGAAGAAATGATTGATTACCAGCAGCTTTCGCAAATCTATGGCCAAAAGTCGCAGGAAATGGAAGCCTATCTGGCCAGTTTGCCAGACAAGCTGACCTACCCGCAAAAGACACAGGAGATGTGGAAAAAATTCGCGGGAATCAATTTTACAGGCAAGACTCCCAACCATATTTTGGGGCTGGCCTATGCCAAGGCAGTAGCCAAGAGAGGCCTTGCCCTCAGACCGATCCAGCGATTGGGGGCCGGTTATCACTCCGAAAGCAAGTCCGAGCAAATTGCCTCGGCGACCGCTATTCGCAAGCACCTGGACGACCGAGATTTCCTAGCCCAGACCGTTCCCGACAGCCAGTTCTTGGAGCAAGCCAGCAAGGTTGTCTGGGCCGACTATTTCCCCTTGCTCAGATATCAGATTCTGACCAATCCCGACCTGACTAAGATTTTTCAGGTTAATGAGGAATTGGCCAGCCGCATTAGCTCGGCCATAAAAGAAGCGACCGACCTGGATGAACTGGTAGAGCTGGTGGGCACCAAGCGCTATACCAAGGCCAGAATCCGCAGGATTCTGACCTATATTCTGGTCCAGGCGCAAGAAAGCCCCCTGCCTCAAGCCATCCATGTCTTGGGCTTCAACCAAAAAGGCCAAGACCACCTCAAGACTATCAAGAATCAAGTTCAACTGGTCAGCCGTATCGGCAAGGAGCCTTGGGACAGCCAGAGCCAAAAAGCCGACGCAGTCTACCAGCTCGGCAACTCCGCTATCAAAGAGCAAAACTGGGGCCGGGTGCCGGTGAGGATTGAAAAATAATCTTTGGCATCATCAACAGTAGGTCTCTATGCTATAATAATTAAGTAATCGTGGAGGTAAAAAATGGCTGGAAATTTAGAAAGTTTAGACACTATTTTAAGGGAGAATCTATTGCGCATTCCAGATTATCAAAGAGGATATTCTTGGGGTGCTAAAGAAGTACAAGATTTTTGGGATGACTTAGAATTGATAGTTGATGGAAGGGAACATTATGCAGGGGTCCTGACTTTCGAAGAAGTTCCAGCAGAAATCTATTCAGGATGGGAAAAAGATAGATGGCTTATTACGGACCGCAGAATGAAGCCTTACTATATCGTAGACGGTCAACAGAGACTGACTACGGCTATAATTTTATTAGTCTCGATTTTAAAAGCCACCAAGGAAAATTTTTCAGGTAGTTTACTGGATTCCAATAGATCTCTTGATTCAATATATGGTGATTATTTATTTCAAGAGAAAGATTGTAATAAAACTTATAAATTCTCATATGATCAAAATAATGATAGTTTGGGATATTACATTAGTAAAATATTAGAAGAACCTCTTCCTGTTAATACTAATTTAACGATTGAAGACAATGAATATTCAGCTAATTTAAGTTTTACAAAAGATTTTTTTGAAAAAAAGTGTAGAGCACTTTCGTTTAGTAAATTAGATAAGTTGTTTTCAAAACTGATATATAGTCTAGTCTTTAACAAATATGTAATTGATAAGGAGCTAGACATCTTCGTTACTTTTGAAACCATGAATAACAGAGGCAAACCTTTATCTAAATTGGAATTATTAAAAAATCGTTTGATATATCTAACGATGTTAATAGATACAAATGACAGTGCCAAAGCAAATTTGAGAGAGCAAATCAATCAATGTTGGAAAAATCTATACAGAAACCTTGGGAAGAAAGAATTGTCTCAGAATGGTAATTTGCTATTTAAGTTTAGATCTAGTAATAACTTAGACGATCTTTTTTTGAATCTTCAAATTAGGGAATATCAACCTCTTAGAGATTTTTTTAAAGAGAGGAAAGATACTAACCATTTTTCAGAAGGAGAATTAATAAATAGTTTATTAGGGGATTATTTTACTGCTAAAAATGTTATTGATAAAAAGATTGGAATTAATGATTTACGTAAATATATTGACGATTTATCTAAAAAGATAATTATGTGGGTGACTGTAAATAATCCATTAGATTATATTGATTCGGTATTTGATTTTGAAGAGGCACGAGTTTTAAATGGTATTAAAATATTATTAAATACTCGACGCTCTACAACAGGTAGTTCGTTCCTTTTTCATGCAATATTCCCAATTTTTTCTATTGACAGAGTTATTTTTTCCCTATATAGTTCTTCGGATAATTGCACTTCAAAACAAAGAGTTACAATATTAAGACAAATAGAACAAGCACTATTAATTAGATTGTACTTAGGAAATTTGGAGTATAAGGGGAGAACTGACAGGTTATTTTCATTCACGGAATTAAGAGAATTTTCAACCTTATTAGAAGAAATATCTAAAAAAGAAGTTATCAGTTATGATGAATTTATTTTACAACTTAAACAGACTGTGAGTAAATTAAAAACTGCATTTATTTCTGGGACCTTCTTCAGTAATACGAAAGTAGATGCATTTTTATTTTATAAGCAAAATAAAAGAGTTGCTAAGTATATTCTGTATAATATGGAGGCTGATTTAATAGAAAGATCACACGAACCAGAGTATAAAAATAGAATAAGGGAACTCTATTCACATTTTGAAACAGATTTTTACAACATCGAACATATCTACCCTAAAGCAGGTCATAATTCATATTGGAATCGCCAATTCGGAAAATTAGATGGTAAAGAAAAAGATAGGTACAAAAATTGTTTAGCTAATTTATTGCTCATTGGTAAGAAAAAAATGGTTATTTAGGAAATGCATCTTACCCAGATAAACAGAAAAAGGGAGAGTGCTGTTATGAATTGGGTATATTGTCGGAGAGAGAGCTGGCAAAAGAATATTCTGAATGGACTCCTGATACTATAGTGAAAAGGTCGGAGAAAATAAAAAAGTATTTAAATGAACGATGGTCAATCAACTTTACTAATAAAGAAGTGTTTGATAGATTTATCGGTTTGTATTAAAATTTCCCTCTTGACCCTCCCGCTACGTCATAGTCTATACTCATAGTTGAGGTGAACAGGCCTACACTCCTGTGAAAATAGAGAGGTAGCTGTTTCGACTTTAGTCGAATTACAGATAAGACTACCAAGGTAGAAGACTTCCTCGGTGCTTTGTCACCGTCGTTAGGCTTCCTAATTTTCTTTAGAGTGCTAACGGCTTAGTATCCTCGAAAGAGAGGAGGTTCTCATGAAAACCGTTAAGGAAATGAGTCAGTTGTCTGGTGTCAGTGTGTGCACGCTGCATTATTATGATGAGATTGATCTGCTCAAGCCCAGTCAGGTGGCTGAGAATGGCTATCGCTATTATGACCATAAGGCCATAGCTGAGCAGATTAAGCTTTTAGAGCTTAAAAAGGCTCATTTGGAAGGGGTTCTGGCCCATGCTCGTCGTCTGCAAGATGGAGGAGATACTATGACATTTACTGCTTTTGATAAGTCCCAACTGGAGGCCTTGGAAACTGAGGCCAAGGAACGTTGGGGTGATACCCAAGCCTACCAAGCCTTTGCGGCTAAGACGGATCAGAAAGATTTTGCCAAAATGACCGGTGAAATGTCGGTGGTTATGGCAGAGTTTGGTCGTTTGAAAAATCTTGCCGTCACAGATGACAAGGTTCAGACCCAAGTTAAGGTCCTACAGGACTATATCTCAGAAAATTTCTATCTTTGTAGCCCTGAGATTTTGGCCAGTCTAGGGAAAATGTATGTAGCGGACAATCGGTTCAGCCAAACTATTGACCAAGTCGGCGGAGTGGGCACAGCTCAATTCGTCAGCCAAGCCATTGCCCATTATTGTAAAGGCTAAATCAAGAAGACCTTCGGAACCACTTGTTTTGAACTGCGCCCCAAAAGTTAGACAAAAAATCTAACGATTGGGGTGTTTTTCTTATGAAATTACGGTATGAAGACAAAATTGACATCCATGCTTGAGGAGGCATTCCCTGATGATACCTATCAGGGTACTATCTTACATAGTGATCAGGTCTGGCAGTATCAGCACGCTTATTACCACCATTTCCTAAAAGAGCATAAGATGATACCATCCATGTCCCGTAAGGGTAACAGTTTAGATAATGGTATGATGGAATCTTTCTTTGGGACTTTAAAATCCGAAATGTTCTATGGCTTTGAGAAGGACTTTCCATCCATTGAGGCCTTAAAGCTCGCAATCTCAGATTACATTGCTTATTACAACAATAAACGGATTAAATTAAAACTAAAAGGACTGAGTCCTGTGCAATACAGAACGCAATCCTTTACTTAAACTATTATGTCCAACTTTTTGGGGTCACTACATTTCGGGGGTTTTTGTGTTTGATAAATTGCAAGAATAAGTGCAACATTTACTTGAACTCATCCTCTAGAGCTTCAC
>ERZ773090.441-NODE-441-length-22954-cov-6.49692_pt1 | contig 22954 bp, 25 predicted proteins | sample MGYA00580579_ERZ773090 | MGnify/ENA primary metagenome ERZ773090 (study PRJEB29015, sample SAMEA2738014) | human oral metagenome | biome: human oral; feature: human-associated habitat; material: dental | place: China | collected 2132 ... | reverse complement strand
ATATAGGAAAAACAAAAAGACCTCAATATTATGTAGAAAATCAAACTGATGGTAAAAATTTACATAATGATATATCTCCTTTTATGAGTAAAATGATTATTTTAGCTCATACTAGAGAAGGGGCTGAAATGGGTAAAAAATATAAAATTCCTAAAGAAATTAGAGATATTATGTTTGAACACCAAGGTACTACATTGCTTGCTTATTTCTATAATAAAGCAAAAGAGATTGATCCAAATATCCAAGAAGAAGAATTTAGATATTCTGGACCTAAACCTCAAACAAAAGAATCAGCAGTCATATTACTTGCAGATTCAATAGAAGCTGCTGTTAGATCTCTTGATGTAAAAGATCCTGTGAAGATTGAGCAAATGGTTAGAAAAATAGTTGATTCAAAGATTAGAGATAATCAGTTATCTGATGCAAATATTACATTTAGAGAAGTTGAAATTATAGTAAATTCGTTCTTAAAAACTTTTGGTGCTATTTACCATGAAAGAATAAAATATCCAGGACAAAAATAAAAAGGAAGAAAATAATATGGAGTTAATTGTTGATTTTAGTTCTGATTTACAAAATGAAAAATATAATATGTTTATAGATACACTTTATGAAAATAATCATCTTGAAAACTATATAAAGAAAGTTTTAGAGTTAGAAGAAGTTGAATCTGATAGACCTCTTTATCTTTCACTTTTGCTAACTGATAATGAAAATATTCAAATTATAAATCGTGAGTATAGGGATAAAGATGCTCCTACTGATGTTATTTCTTTTGCATATCATGAAACAGAAGACTTTAATATTGGACCTTATGATACTTTGGGAGATATTATAATTTCCTTAGAAAGAGTTGAGGAACAGGCAAGTGAATATAATCATTCATTTGAAAGAGAATTTTACTATGTCTTAACACATGGAATTTTACATATTTTAGGCTATGACCATATTGAAGAAGAAGATAAAAAGCTTATGAGAGAAAGAGAAGAAGCTATACTTTCTTCATTTGGATATACAAGAGATAAATGAAATAGAGGCTTAAAAGCTTCTATTTTATTAAATTTGCATATATATGTAATGAAAATATAGTTTTCATATCAAGTGTTAATTTTCCAGCATCTTTAATATCTATCCATCTTGTATAAAGATTTTCAGTTTCATCTAAATCTAAGTCCAAAGGAACAATATCATCTGATTTTAATTTTATAATATAAATATAGATTTTTTCGGTTGTATAACCAGGAGAAACTAAGAAGCCTGTATTACTATCATATAATATATCATAATCTTCTCTCTTATATCCTGTTTCTTCTCTGACTTCTCTTTCAAGTGCAATAATAGGCTCCTCATTATTTTCAATAAGTCCAGCAGGAACTTCATAGATATAATTATGAACACCAGCTCTGTACTGATTTACAAATAAAACTTTATCTCCTGAATGATTTAAAATTAAAGCAGCAATAGCATTTTGCTTCTCTAAATACTCTAAATTATGGTTATTTAAAGGATCGGTATCAACTCCAACCTTTAAAAATTTTAAATTAGGTGTGTCTAATAATTTCATTTTTTCTCCTCATCTTCTTTTTTATGTATTCTTTTTTTTATATTTGCTTGTACATTTTTTAAAAAATTCATGTGTTTTCTTTGAACATTCATTTTTCTTTGATTGTTATTATCAGTTATCATATTAAATATAGGTAGTAAGAATCCAGCTACAATTCCTGCTGAAAATCCATTGTTATATAAATTAAGTCCACCATGAACTAAACCTACATTTTGTACAACTGCTAGATGTAACCAACCAGCTATAATTCCAGCAATAGGACCAAAAACACCAGATATTGGAGCAAGTGCAGTACCAAATAACCCAGATACAGCCAAGGTAAAAATATTTCCTTTACTTCCTAAACTTGCAAGTAAAACACCTATTAATATTGGAAGAGTGTTAAAAACTGTTTTTCCATTTGCAGAAAATCCTACAACAGTAAAAAGTGCAGCTAAAACTGGACCATTAAAAGCTTGACCTGTTATTGTAACAAAACCTATACTTACAAATCCCATTACTCCCATATTTATAAATGTCAATCCATATCCATATTTTTGTGTAAAATCAGATTTATATCCATTATCTTTTATTAAAGAAAAATATCCTGAAAATGAGTTATCATTTATATAAAAACCAATAATTATTAAAGATATAAAAGCAGCTGAACATAAAATTTTCAATGGTGTATCATATTCTGTTGATAATAAAAATTGTGGTGTGATTTCAAAGTGATATAATTTTAAAACTGCAATAATAACTGAACCAAGTATACCTGCTGTAAAACCTAAATTATATAAGTCATAGCCCTCATGAAAATCATAAAGGCTTCTTGCTAAAGGAACTACTATAAATCCAATTAAAACACCAATTAAAATTGCATTTATATATGATGTTTCATAAGATATATCTCCATAAAAAGCGATACTACTTACAAAAGGAGCTAAGGCACTAGAAAAAGCAATAGGAACAATATGTTCGGAAAAATCTGTTGAAGTATATATGCTATATAAGATGCCTCCTAAATAAAAAGGTAAAATATTTAAAATATTTTTTCCAAAAAATGAAAAGCCAAAAACTGTAAAAAAAGCAGCAATAGTTATTCCAGTAATTTTTACTTTAAATGATTTTACTAAGAAAAAATTAAAAGAAAAAATTAAAATAGCATTAAGAAAAGCTGCTCCTATTCCACCTACTTGTATAAAATCAGTAACTAAAACAGCAGGAGAAGTAATTATTTTATACATTCCTATAAATATATTTTCATGCTCATTAATAACATAGTTAATGAAAAATATTAAAATTAACATAGATAAAGCAACAGTTAAAATTTCTATCTGTTTCATTCTCTGGGTAATCTTATCCATTTATAACTCCTTTAAAATTGTTTTCATTAATTATATAATATTTTAGAATTTATATCAACAATAGGTTTATATATACTCTTTTTTGTATTCTGTATTTATGATATGTTATATTTTTTATAGTTTTAAAATTTTAATTTTTTATAGGTACTTTTTATAATATTAGTGCAAAAGTGGAGCAGGAAAATGAAATAAAAAAATGTCAAAAAAACGAAAGCGAAATTTATAAATTTTATACCTTTAAAAGCAGAATACAAGAGGCAGAAAGTGGAACTTTTATTGTTCGAATAAAATTGCACCAGTATAAATCAGATAAAGTCAGTCAGAAAACTTAGCAAAAGACAACATAAAAAAATTACTAATAAAATTTTATTGCTAAATTAAAAACTCAAACTAACATAAAAGTCTTGTAAAGTCCATTGTTTCTATCATTTAGTTATCAATTAATTTGTTGCATATAACTGGTATTATATGAACTAAAATTATTACTTGTGATTTTCTTTGGTTTTATATTGATATTAAATAATTTTTATTTTCTATTTCATGGTATTAATTTTTTGTATGATAGTGAAAGAGCATTTTTCATATTTAGAACATACAAATATATATAAAATATATAATAAGATATTTAAAAACATATAACTATGTAGTAAAGATATATAATTGACATTTAAAGATATATAGATTATAATTTTTATAATAACATTGTGGAGGTGTTAAAGATGATAGCTATTGATGTCAATGATATATTTGATAAAATGATAGGTAATGAAGATGAAATCATTATTAAAAGAGATAATCAAGCTGATGACTTGGTTTTATTAACTGCTAAAAAATATAATGCTATATTGGAAGAACTTAAAAGATTTCAATACTGGAATGAAATAGATAAAAGAATAGAAGATTTACATGCTGGAAAAGGACAATTTCATGAACTGATAGAAGTAGATGATGAGTAATGCAAAAGTTATGGAATGATAGAGCATGGGAAGATTATAAAGAATGGTTAAACTTAGATAAAAAGATAGTTAAAAAAATAAATGAATTGATAAAAGATATTGAAAGAAATGGAGTTTTAAACGGTATAGGTAAACCTGAGAAATTAAAATATCATAATGGATATAGCAGAAGAATAGACCAATATAACAGATTGATTTATGATATTGTAAATGAAATAGTTGTTATTATATCTTGTAAAGGACATTATGAAGAATAAAATATTTGGTTGTTTGTCAAATGGAGCTATAACAAAAAAGATATTCAAAAATTATTAGCTACAGAACAATTATCATTTAATATAAAAGAAGAAAAAGAAACTTTTGAGAAAGATAATATATATCAATGAAATTTTTGATAAATGGGAGAATTTGGATAGTAGAAAGAAAAAGAAAGTAGAAACACTGTTTATAAAAATTAAAAAAATAATTAATAGTTAGAAGGGGTGGTTTTAAATGAAAAAAAAGTCATTGATATTGTTAGGTGTATTTTTTATAATTATTATCTCAGCTTTTATAATTTATAACAAAATACAAAAAGAAAAAGAAGCTGAAGCATTTAAGAAACGATATCTTATAGAAACTCAAAGAATTGTCCCAAATAATGAACATGATGTTATAACAATACATTAATGTTTTTAATTATTATTGAAATATTCGGACAACCTGTCTGAATATATAAGGAGGAAAAATTGAAAAAATATTTTATGTTATTAATGTTTTGTATATTTTTAGTAGGTTGTGGCAAAGATTATAAAACATATTCATTAGAAGAAAAAAAAGAAATGATTAAAGAAGCTGTTATAGAAAATAGACAAGGAAATAGGGGAAAAATGAATAAGTTAGATGAACTTATAAAAAAATTAGAAGAAGCTACTAGAAATGGAGATGGAGAAGCTGAGGCTGAGTTAAAAGAATGGCATGGAATAGCACTAATAATGGAAGGGATGTATTAAGTTGTTTTAACTGAGTAAATAACTATTCATAATAAATCATAAATATTATATTTGAAAACTATTAAATTATATGGGTTGTTTGTCAAATAGTGTTGATAAAAAAGTTTAGACTTACAATTAACATAATCAAGAGAATTTTTAAGGATAAAAACTTAAAAATTCTCTTTTCTATTAATACTAAATCACATTATTGTATTAAAAAATTGGTTATATAATAACCTCAGTGATAAAAACTTATTTTAATTTATTTTCAAGTCCTAAACTTTTTTTAATAACTTCTTCTGGATACTTTCTTTCTTCTTTTTTATCTTCCTGTACATTTTCATTTTCTTGGCTTACTACTGTTTCATCTTCTTTCTTTGTTTCAGGAGCATTATCTGTAATAGTTTGCTCAACTGCTTTTTCTTGATTATTAATGTTTTCATCATTTAATTTTTTATTTTCAGGAGTTTTATTAAGTTTTTCTTGAATTATGTCTTTTAATAATTTAGTATAAGCTACTTTGCTATTATCTACATTATTTGTATATTTATATTCCTGTTTTATAATTTCAAAAATTTTAGTAATATTAGCTTCAGCAATTACAGTTTCACGATTAGTATTTTCCTTTTTATCCTCTGTTGCAATAACAGCTATATCAGGAGTTGAAACCACAGTTGTAACTGTTGGAGTTGGTAAAGTTTTTTGAACTTCAATTGGTTTTTCAATCTCAACAATATTTTTAGGAATTCCTTCAAATACAGGTGCTAATCTACTTAAATATATACTATCATCTACATATTCTTCATCATTACCATAAATAAATAAAACCCTTCCATGTTTGATAAAGTCTATAATTTCTCTTGTCAAAGAATGAGGTAACACAGGACAACCTAAACTTCTTCCTGCAAAACCAAATTTTTTAATATATTCATCTTCAACTATATCTCCACCATGAATAACAATTGCTCTATCTTCTGCATTAGCATTTATATTTTCTTCAAGCCCTTTTAATCTTAAAGAATATCCATAAGCACCATTATATTCTCCCAATGTTACAAAGAAGCCTAATGAACTTTGATAGGAGTTGGGATCATCTGAAAATTCTAAAGGAATTTCTAATCCTGAATTTTTAGAATGAGCAACACGAGTTGAATAAACAAGTTTTTTATTATTCAAATCTAATACATAAAATCTTTCTTCATTCGAAGGTTTAGTATAATCTATTATTATTAAAACACCAGGGTTTTTATTTGAAATCTGTACATAACCTAAATATGCTTTTTGAAAAATAGAATAATCTATTTTATTTTTTATATTTAAAGAATCGTATACTGATTTTACATCAACAACTATTTTTTGTGGTTTTTGCTCCACAGGTTGTTGGATATTTTCAGTTACATTTTCAGTTACAAGCTTTTCTTCTGCAAAATTATTATTAGCTAACAATAACATAGAGAAAAATATTAATACTTTTTTCAAAGTGCTACCTCCAACTTCTAATTTGTCTTAATAACTTTATTTTTTTCAGGATTTGGCTTAATTGGAATTGGACTTTTATCTGCTAAATCTTCTTCAATAAAATCATAAAATTTTTTAGGATTTTTTTCACTTTCTAAATTAATATAAGCTTTATATAAAATTTTACTTCGTCCTATATTGGCAGGAAAAATATAACAAATTTCTGAATTTTTAGCAAGAGGTAAAATTTTACTTGTAATAAAAGCATAATCAACTTCGTACAAATCAACGCTTTCAAGAGCACTCATAACATCATCTTTATATTGAATTTTTTTTGCCATTTCTTGAAAACCTTCAACTTTGGCTAAAATATCTAAACCTGTTTTTCCAATATTTGTCTTATAATTAGGAATAGCAATAGTAGAAGTTAACATTTGAGATAAATTATCTATTTTTCTACGTCCTATTATAACTAAGTTATCTTCAAAGAAGTCTTTTACTTCATATTTCTTTTTAGAATTATCTTTAATTTTTGAATCTTCATTAATTAAAATAATATCATAATCTTCAATAGCATTTAAAGAATTCAGCCTTATTTCTGTCTCTTTATCAATTCTTTCATATTTTTTAGCTAGTTTATCAACAAAAATTTCTATTTCTCTATCTGTGTAAATATTAATAACTTCTCTTTTTGACCTTTGACAAGATTTTATTATACTAAAAATTGAAATTATTATAATAGCCAATATTAAAAATATCCATCTTTTCATAAATTTTCTCCTATATTATACAGTCTGCTCTCCACAGATTGAACTAGTGAAAGCATTTTTTATCTCTTGTAAACTTAAATTTTTCCCAAGTAAATACATCATTTTAGTTAGTCCTGCTTCAGAAGTTATATCACTTCCATTTATAATACCTAATTTTGAAAGTTTATCAGTAGACTCATAAAGAGGCATTTTTACACTTCCTGAAATACATTGTGTAATATCTAAAATTGGAATCCCTTTTTTAGATATAGATTTTAAAGTTTCTATAAAATCCTCACTTGTTGGAGTATTACCACTTCCATAAGTTTTTAATATCAAAGCCTTTATATTTTTATTACTTTCAATAAAGTCAGATATATACTTTGAATTAAGTCCAGGAAATAATTCTAACAATAATACATTAGCATCTATATTTTTTTCAACATAAAATTTTTCATTTGGTATTTTTAATATCCTATCTGATATAACTTTTATTTCAGTTGCTATTTCAGCTAATGGATTATAGTTTGGTGAAGAAAAACCATAATAATTATTACTATCTGTTTTTTTACTTCTATTAGCTCTTAATAAACTATCTCTAAAACATATACATACTTCTGGAATTAGAGGAGTATCAAACAATTTATGTCCTGCAATATAGATAGAGTTTATTAAGTTTTGTAATCCATCACTTCTTGGATTTACCATTGGAGCTTGAGCTCCTGTTAAAACAACAGGTTTAGCTAAATTTTTTAATAAAAATGACAACATAGAACCTGTATAAGCCATAGTATCAGTACCATGTAGAATAACAAAACCTAAATATTTATCATAATTCTTTTCTATGACTTCTACTAAATTTATCCAAAAATCTGTTGTAACATCTGATGAATCTATTAATTTTTCAAATTGATAATAATCTGTTGGAAATTTTTCTAACATTGAATATCCTTTAGTAATTTCAGACCAATTATAAGCAGGCCTTAAAGGCTTTCCAACCATTCCAATAGTTCCCCCAGTATTTATTATAAGAACTTTATTTTCCATTATCTATTTCCTTTATATCTTCTAAAAATTTTATAAGAACTTTACTCATTTTTTCTGTAAAAGGAGAATGTCCAACTCCTTCAACTATCACAAGCTCACAATTATTTAATTTTTCTGATAACTTATATGCAGAAATAACTCTTGTATTTAAATCAAATCTACCATGAGCTATCTGAATTGGGATATCTTTTATTATTTCAGCTCTGTTTAATATGTATTCACTATCATTCCAAAACATTTTATTGTAAAAATAATGAGCTTCTATAAGAGCTAATGAAATTTCATAATCTTGGACTTCTTCTTCTGAAGGCCAAGTAAATTCAGATTCCATAGTTCTTAATTCAAAGCGACTCCAAATTTTTATTGCTTCATTTCTAACTTTTATATTATCAGAAAAAAATCTTTTATGATAGGCTTCAAGTAAATTATCTTGCTCATCTATTGGAATAAAATCCTTAAAGATTTTGAACTCAGCTGGATAAATTTCAGAAATTCCTTTTTGGAAATACCATTTAACATCATCTTCATTAGCTAAAAATATTCCTTGTAAAACCATTCTTTTTACTTTTTCAGGATAATGTATAGCATAAGTTAAACCTAAAGTTGAACCATAACTTCCAGCAAATATAGTCCATTTATCAATACCTATATGCAATCTTATTTTTTCCATATCTTCAACAGAATAAAAAATATTATTCTCTTTAAGTTCAAGAAAAGGTATACTTTTGCCACAGCCTCTTTGGTCAAATAAAATTATATGATAATACTTAGGGTCAAAAAATCTTCTAGCTTTTTTTCCACAACCTGCTCCTGGTCCTCCATGTAAAAAAATTATAGGCTCTCCATTTGGATTTCCACATTCTTCCACATAAATACTATGAACACCACTTACTGGTAGCATATATGATTTAAAAGGCTCTATTGGTGGATAAAAATCATAATTGTTCATTTTATTCCTTTCTACATTTATAAAAATAAGCTGTTAGAACAGCTTATTTTAATTTCTCCATAATTAGATCATTTACAATTTCAGGATTTGCTTTTCCCTTAGAAATTTTCATAACTTGTCCTACTATTCCTTTTAGAACTCTTGGCTTTCTACCTTCATCAGCTGATTTATAGTCATCAACCATTTTTTGATTGTTAGCCAAAACTTCATCAACCATTTTTTCTATTTCACTTGTATCAGATAGTTGAACAAGCCCTTTTTCTTTTACAATAATTTCAGGATCCCTTGAATCATCAAGAGCTATTTCAAAAACTTCTTTTGCTATTTTTGAAGAAATAGTATTTTTATCTATTAGTTTTATTATTTTAGCAAGATTTTCACTACTTATGGTAAACTTTTCTATATCAATATTCTTATGCTTTAAGATTCTTAAAACTTCTGTTAAAATCCAGTTAGAACTTAATTTAGCATTATTTGAATATTTTACAACTTCTTCAAAATAATCTGAAAGTTCAACCTCTTCTGTTAAAATAAGAGCATCTTTTTCATCTAATGAATAATTAGTTTTAAATCTTTCTATTTTAGCAAGTCTAGTTTCAGGCATATCTTTTTTAATTTCTTCAATTTCTTCATCACTTATAACAAGTTTTAATAAATCAGGCTCATTAAAATACCTATAATCCATAGCTTCTTCTTTTGATCTCATAACTCTTGTTATTTGATTTTCTTCATCCCAAAGTCTAGTTTCTTGATCTACTTTTCCACCATTTTGTATAAGTTCTATTTGTCTTCCAATTTCATAATCTATTGCTCTTGCAACAGCTTTAAATGAATTTAAATTTTTGACTTCAACTCTTGTTCCAAAGACTTTTGAACCTTTTTCCATAACAGAAATATTTGCATCACATCTAAGTGACCCAGTTTCCATAGATACATCACTAACTTTTGTATATTTTATTATATTTTTTAAAGTATTTAAGTATTCATAAGCTTCTTCTGAATTTCTTATATCTGGCTCAGATATAATTTCTATCAAAGGAATAGAAGCTCTGTTAAAGTTTAAGTAAGATTCATTTTTTCCGTGAACAGCCTTAGCAGTATCTTCTTCAATTTGAATCTTAGTAATTCCAATTTTTACTTGTCTTCCAGAATTTAATTTGAACTCTAAATATCCTTTTTCAGCATAAGATTTTTCAAATTGTGTAATTTGATAGTTTTTAGGTGCATCTGGATAGAAATAATTTTTTCTATCAAAACTACTTTCATTATTTATTTGACAATTAAGAGCAAGAGCTGCTTTAACTGCATAATCTACAACTTTTTTATTTAATTTTGGAAGAGCTCCAGGATGTCCTAAACAAATTGGACAAGTATGTGTGTTTATTCCACTTTCATCATAGTCAGATTTACATCCACACCATACCTTAGTACCTGTTTTTAATTGTAAGTGAACTTCCAGTCCTATTACTGACTCCCATTCTTTTATCATAATGTTCTCCTTATTAATCCAATTTAGGTAGATTCAATCTTCCTATTTTCTTTTCAAGTGCATCAGCCACTTTTATTAAAGTTTCTTCATCAAATGGTCTTCCCATAAACTGTACTCCAACTGGTAAGTTATTTACAAGTCCTCCTGGCAATGATATTGCTGGGACACCTGCTAAGTTTGCAGATATTGTAAAAATATCTTCCAAATATAATTCTATTGGAGTTTTTGTATCAGATAATTTAAAAGCTACACTTGGTGCAACAGGTGTTAAAATAACATCTACTTCATTTAAAACATTTTCAAAATCTTGTTTTATAAGAGTCCTAACTTTTTGGGCTTTTTTAAAATAAGCATCATAGAAACCTGCACTTAAAACATAAGTTCCTATCATAATTCTTCTTTTTACTTCTGCTCCAAAGCCTTCACTTCTTGTTTTAACATATAGACTTTCTAAATCTGTATAATCCTTTGCTCTGTATCCATATCTAATACCATCAAATCTTGCAAGATTTGAACTTGCTTCTGCTGGTGCAAGTACATAATAAGTAGGAACAGCATATTTTGTATGAGGTAAAGATACTTCAACTACTTCTGCTCCTAATTCTTTTAATGCTTTTACTGAATTATCTACAACATTTTTTATTTCAGGATTTAGTCCTTCTACAAAATACTCTTTAGGTAATCCAATCTTTAATCCCTTTATATCTTTATTTAAAAATTCTGTATAATCAGGTACTTCTTTTTTACTAACTGTTGCATCATAGTCATCAGCTCCAGCTATAACATTCATACAAATAGCAACATCTTCAACAGTTTTAGCTAGTGTACCTATTTGGTCAAGAGATGAAGCAAAAGCCATAAGTCCATATCTTGAAACTCTACCATAAGTTGGTTTAAATCCTACAACTCCACAAAATGAAGCAGGTTGTCTAACACTTCCACCAGTATCAGAACCTAATGATATTGGTACTTCTTGTGCTGCAACAGAAGCTGCTGCACCACCACTACTACCACCAGGAACTCTCTCCAAATCCCAAGGATTAGAAGTCATATGATGAAAGGAAGTTTTTGTTGTAGAGCCCATAGCAAATTCATCCATATTTGTTACACCAATGATGATTGCATCTTCCTCTTTTAATTTTTTTACAACAGTTGAATCATAAATACCAATATAATTATTTAATATTTTAGAACAAGATGTTGATTTAGCACCTTCCATTAAAATATTATCTTTTATAGCAATAGGAATACCAGCAAGTCTTCCTAATTTTTCTCCATTTTTTCTTTTTTCATCAAGTTTTCTAGCTTCATCAAGAGCTTTATCTTTTCTTAGAGAAACAAAACTTTTTATTTTATCTTCAACTTTTTCTATTCTTTCATAAAATGAATTCACTATTTCTTCTGCTGAAAGCTCATTAGATAAAAATTTATCTCTTAACTCTTTTGCAGTCAATTCATAAAGATTATTATAAACCATATACCCTCAATTCCTCCTACTCTCCAATAACCTTTGGAACTACTATTGCATTTTCAGCACTTTCAGGTGCATTAAATAGAACTTTTTCTATTTCTAATGATGGTTTTTCTTCTTTTTCTCTAAAATTATTGACAGATTCATTTATGTAAACTAAGGGTTCAACTTTTGATGTATCAACTTCATTTAACATATCAATATATTTTAGAATATCATTTAATTCAACCTGAAATTTTTCTATTTCTTTATCTTCAAATGATAACTTTGATAATTTTGCAATTTTAAGAACTTCTTCCCTTGTTAGTGCCATTTTCCCTCCTAAATTGAATATAAGTATTCCACTTCTTGCTTTGTTAATTCTCTATATTTACCTTCTGGTAAATCACCTAAAGATAATTCACCAATTTTTTCTCTTCTTAGCATTAAAACTTTATACTCAAATTTTTCTATCATTCTTCTGATTTGTCTATTTCTACCTTCTCTTATTGAAATATACATAGAAGTTTTATTTTTATCATATTTTATTCCAGATATTTTAGCTGGTAGTGTCTTACCATCATCTAGTAGAACACCTTTTTTTAGTTCTTCAATTTCCTCTTTTTTAATTTCACCAAAAATTTTTACATAATATTTTTTATAGATTTCTGATTTTGGGTGAACTATTCTATTAAATAATTCTCCATCATTTGTAAGCAAAATTAAACCACTTGTCATATAGTCAAGCCGCCCAATAGGAAAAATTCTTTTATCAGTTTTAATTAAATCAACTACTGTTTTTCTACCTCTATCATCACTTGAAGAAGACAATACTTCTAATGGCTTATTTAACATAAAATAAACTTTTTCTTCATCTATTTTTGTTTTAATTTTTTTACCATCTATAAAAATATTGTCATTTTCATTTATATCCATTCCAGTTGTTGCTGTATTACCATTAACAGTAATTCTACCTTCTTCAATATATTTATCAATAGCTCTTCTTGAAGCGATACCAAGAGTAGATAAAAATTTATTAATCCTCATTAGTAGTTATATTCTCCATATTTTTAATTTTTTCTTTTAATAAATCATAATCTGGTAATTCTGTTATATTTTTTATACCTAAATATGATAAAAATTTATCAGTTACTTCATATAAGTTAGCTTTTCTTCCACTTTCTTGTTTACCACAATTTCTAACAAACTTCCTTTCTTCTAAGTTAGAAACAATTCTATCCACAGAAACTCCTCTAATACTTTCAATTTCTGATTTTGTAATAGGTTGTTTGTAAGCTATTATGGATAAAGTTTCTATTGAAGCTGATGATAACTTTTTAGGTTTTGTTTCTTGTTCAAAATAATTATTTATAACTTCACCATATAGAGGATTTGTTGATAAATAAACTATTTCTGAATCAACCTCAAGATTTATACCTGTGTCTTTTCTATCATCTTTTAATTCTAAAAGAATTTTTAACATATCTTCAATAGAAATTTTAAAAAATTTAGCTAAATCTTTTATTTTATTTTCATCTCCACCTAAAAAAATGATAGATTCAACTTGATTTTTTATGCTCATTTCAAAATTTCCTTAGTATTCTGTTTCTGTTGAAACTAGAACTTTACTATATAATGAGAAGTTATTTAATAATACACCTATACCATTAATAACAGCATTTAATGGATCTTCTGATATAGTAACTTTTAAATTTAGACCAGCTGCTATTTTTTTATCTATTCCTCTAAGTAATGCGCCACCACCACTTATATATATTCCTCTTTTCTTAATATCAGCTGCTAATTCAGGAGGAGTTTTTTCAAAAACAACTCTGATTTCTTCAATAATTTCTTGAACTAATGTTGATAAAGTATCAATTAATTCAGATGATGTCAAAGTAATGTCCTTTGGTAAACCATTTAAAACATATTTACCACTAACTTCTATTTCCATATCTTCTTCTTCTGGACTAACAGTACCTATTTTAATCTTTATATCCTCAGCTGATTTTTCACCAATTAATAAATTATGTTTTTGTCTTACATAGTCAACAATAGCAGTATCAAATCTATCTCCTGCAACTCTAAAAGAAGATTTTTTCACAACTCCTCCTAAAGATACAACAGCTAATTCTGATGTTCCACCACCAATATCAACTACCATACTTCCTTCTGGTTCAAAAATATTTATTCCTACACCTATTGCTGCTGCCATAGGTTCTTCAATTAAATATGCTTCTCTTGCTCCAGCTTCTCTTGTAACTTCCATAACTGCTCTTTTTTCAACCTGTGTTATTCCAGCTGGTACACAAATAATTACTCTGGGTTTATTTAGAAGTGTTCCAGATTTTATTCTTTTATAGAATGATCTTAACATTTTTTCTGTAACTTCATAATCGGCAATAACCCCATTTCTTAAAGGTCTTATAGTTTCATAAGTAGAAGGAGTTCTTCCTATCATATGTTTTGCTTTCTCTCCCACTTCAAAAATTTCTTTTGTTTTAGTAGAAATTGCAACAACAGAAGGTTCTCTTAGAATAATACCTTTATTTTTCATACAGATTAATGTATTAGATGTTCCTAAATCTATACCTAAATCATCTGAAAATATTCCTAATAATTTGCCCATAAATTTTTTCATTACTTTACACCTCATCATTAAATTTTATCTATTAGACTTATTTTATAACCAATTTTTCTTAAATTTTCTAAAAAATTTGAAATAGGGAAACCCATTATAGAATAATAATCTCCGTTTATTTTTTCAACAAGTATTCTTCCATAACCTTGAATACCGTAAGCTCCAGCTTTATCAAAAGGTTCATCAGTATCTAAATACCAGTTTATTGTATCATCATCTAAGTCAAAAAATTTGACTTCACTTACAACCACTTCTCTTATTAGGATATTTTTAGAAATATTTTTAAATACATAAGCGGTTATAACTCTATGTACCTTGCCAGATAAAGACTTTAAAAATCTAAAAGCTTCTTCTCTATTCTTAGGTTTTCCTAAAATTTTTCCATCTAGTTCAACAACAGTATCTGCTGCTAAAACAAATTCATTTATATTATTTTTTGCAATTTGTTCCAATTTTTTTTCTGCTATATCTAATATTCTTTCAGTAATATTTTTTTTATCACTTATTTCCTCAATATTGGATGTTATAACTTTAAAATTAAAACCAGCATCTTTCAAAATTTCTTGTCTTCTTTGTGAATTCGAAGCTAATATCATTTTAATCTTCCCTATTAATAGTTACTGTTTTTTGTAAAACTATTCCATTCATTTGTTTTTTTATTTTGTCTTCCATTGGTTTTTCATTACCTTTTTTTCTAGAAGCTCTTTTACTTTTTTTCATTTTTTCAAAATTATCAGCTTTCTTCTTTATAGCATCTTCTTCCATTTTTTTATGTTTTTGTATTTTTAAAGCTTCCTTTCTTTCTAAATCCTCTTTTATCTTAATTTGTTCCATTAACTCAGCTTCTATTCTAGCCCTTTGTCTTTCTTTTTTTCTTCTTGCATTAGATTTTTTTATACTCTTCCTCATAGGATTAAAAACCGTAAGTATAATTAAAAAAGCTTCAAATGCAATTAAAAAGTAATAAAAGTAGTAAAAAGGATATTGATTAAATTTTAAGCTAATATTCATCAATTCATATAAAATATATGTAGGTAAATAACCTATATTATATTCAAATAAAGATTTATTAATTAAAGTTCTTAAAAACTCTCCATCAAATACAAAGTTTTTAACATTTGCAAAATAAACACCTGAACTGAATAAAATATATAAATACACAGCAACAATAAAGAATATAAACATATAATATAATCTTAGTTCCCAAAAGAACCTTAATTTTTTATCCCTTATCAAAAATACAAAACCATATAAAATAAAAAAAAGAAGTGTTGGAATTAGCATTATTCCTAAATACTTATATATTTTTTCATATATTCCTCTATTAATAAAAGGAACATTTATAAAATAACCTCCTATCAAGTAAAATAAGAATAAAAAATAGATATATACAAATTTTATTCTTTTCAAAATTACACCTCTTTATTTAAATTTAATTTCGTTTTAAACAATACATTAATAATATCATATATAAGTTTAGTTTTCAATGAAATTTTAAAAAGTAGATTAATTAATTTAATAAAAAATAATATGAATTATCAAAATAATAATTAAGATATTTTTTAAATAGAAAAATTTACATAGCTCTATAATATTGACAATATTTATATATATAGCTATAATGAAAAAAATTATAACTTAATTTTAAGGAGTTGACAAATGATAATTGGTATTGATATTGGGAATACACATATAGTTACAGGAATTTATGATAATAATGGGGAATTAATTTCAACATTTCGAATAGCTACAAATGATAAAATGACAGAGGATGAATATTTTTCCTATTTTAATAATATTACAAAATATAATGAAATTTCAATTAAGAAGGTAGATGCAATTTTAATTTCATCCGTTGTTCCAAATATAATAATAACTTTTCAATTTTTTGCAAGAAAATATTTTAAGGTTGAAGCAACAATAGTTGATTTAGAAAAGAAACTTCCTTTTACTTTTGCAAAAGGAATAAATTATACAGGTTTTGGTGCAGATAGAATAATTGATATTACAGAAGCAATGCAAAAATATCCTGATAAGAATTTAGTAATTTTTGATTTTGGAACAGCAACTACCTATGATGTACTAAAAAAAGGAGTATATATTGGTGGAGGAATACTTCCAGGAATAGATATGTCTATTAATGCTTTATATGGGAATACTGCAAAACTTCCAAGAGTAAAATTTACAACTCCTAGTAGTGTTTTAGGTACTGATACAATGAAACAAATTCAGGCAGCTATATTCTTTGGATATGCTGGACAAATAAAACACATAATTAAAAAAATTAATGAAGAGTTAAATGAAGAAATTTTTGTATTGGCAACTGGAGGTTTAGGAAAAATTTTATCAGCTGAAATAGATGAAATAGATGAATATGATGCTAATTTAAGCTTAAAAGGTCTTTATACATTATATAAATTAAATAAATAGAAGATAAAAAATAGAAGTTATTGAAAAGTTTTAAACCAATAACTTCTTTTTAACTTAAGAAAAATTATCCACTGCTTTCATTGTTATAACTTTTATTTTTGAAAAATCTGTCAAATCACTGAAAATATTATTATCACAGCAACTTGAATTAGAAGAACAGGAACTACAAGAAGATGAAGAGCAGCTTGAACAAATCTTGTTTTTTTTTGTTTTACAACAATCACTTTCTTCATTTAATTTCTCTCTTTTGATAAAATTTTCATAACTTTCAAGATAACCATTTTCTTCTAAAATTTTAAAACTTTTATCCAAAGTATCTTTATCTATACCTAAATTTTTCATTATAGCATTTTCACTATATACAGCAGAGGACAATAGAAATTTTATAATTTTTATTTCTAATTCTGACAAAATAAAACCTCCTTGCTATTTTGATAGAAAATTATAACATTAAATTATAGAAAAAAAAAGAAAAATATGTTAAAATTATAAAGATCTTCTAAAAATTAAAAAATTAAGGAGTTTTGTTTTGGATACTACGATTTTAAAAGGGGTTCTAACAGGGTTGATTTTATCTTTACCTTTTGGACCAGTTGGGGTTTATTGCATGGAGCTTACCATAGTTGAGGGAAGATGGAAAGGCTACATAACAGCATTGGGAATGGTTACCATGGATATGGTTTATTCAACAGTTGCTTTATTGTTTCTCTCAAGTGTTAAAGAATATGTTGTAAAATATGAGAGGTATTTATCTCTTTTTATAGGAATATTTTTGATGATAGTTTCTTCAAAAAAACTTTTAAAGAAAATTGAATTAAAAGAATTGAGTGTGGATTTTAAAAGTATGTTACAAAATTATCTAACAGGAGTTGGTTTTGCTATTGTAAATATTTCTACTATTTTAGTTATAGCAACTGTATTTGCTTTTTTAAGAATTTTAGATGATGTAACTACTTTAAGTTCACTTGAAACAATTATAGGAGTTGGGCTTGGTGGTTCAGGATTATGGTTTTTCACAACATATATAATTTCACATTTTAGAAGACTTTTTGGAAAAGAAAAACTTATAAAAATAATAAAATTTGCAAATGGAATTATTTTTATATTAGCGTTATTTGTTGTAATTTATAGTGCAAAACAAATAATAAATTAAGAAAGGAACAATATGGTGGAAACAAAAAGTATTGCACCTGAATTTAAGAAGTATCTTAAATTTGATAGTAATAACAGTAATATTAGAGTTGGTGTAGCTATGAGTGGAGGAGTTGATAGTTCAACTGTTGCTTATCTTTTAAAACAACAGGGTTATGATATATTTGGTGTAACTATGAAAACCTTTAAAGATGAGGACTCTGATGCTAAAAAAGTTTGTGATGACTTAGGAATAGAACACTATATCTTAGATGTAAGAGATGAGTTTAAAGAAAAAGTTGTGGATTACTTTGTTAATGAATATATGAATGGTAGAACCCCAAATCCTTGTATGGTATGTAATAGATATATAAAATTTGGAAAAATGCTAGACTTTATTTTATCAAAAGGTGCAAGTTTTATGGCAACTGGACATTATACAAAATTAAAGAATGGTTTGTTAAGTGTTGGAGATGATTCAAATAAGGATCAAGTATATTTTTTATCCCAAATCGAAAAGAACAAGCTTAGTAAAATTATTTTTCCAGTTGGTGATTTAGAAAAAACTAAATTAAGAGAACTAGCAGAGCAATTAGGAGTAAGAGTTTATTCTAAAAAAGATTCACAAGAAATTTGTTTTGTTGATGATGGAAAATTAAAACAATTTTTAATAGAAAATACAAAAGGTAAAGCCGAAAAACCTGGAAATATTGTTGATAAAAACGGAAATATTTTAGGAAAACATAAAGGATTTTCATTTTATACAATTGGTCAAAGAAAAGGTTTAGGAATATCTAGTGAAGAACCTTTATATGTTTTAGCTTTTGATAGAAAAACAAATAATATAATTGTGGGACAAAATGAAGATTTATTTAGAGATGAATTAATTGCAACAAGATTAAATCTTTTTTCAGTATCTTCTTTAGAAGGTTTAGATAATTTAGAATGTTTTGCAAAAACTCGTTCAAGAGATATTTTACATAAATGTTTATTAAAAAAAGATGGAGATAATTTTCAGGTGAAGTTTATTGATAATAAAGTTAGGGCTATTACACCAGGGCAAGGAATTGTATTTTATAATAATGATGGAAATGTAATAGCAGGAGGCTTTATTGAAAAATAGTTTGCAATAAAATTATAATATTTTAAGAATTGGTTTTAGGAGGTTTAATGAAGTTATTTGATGAATTTAAAGCATTTGTAATGCGTGGTAATGTGGTTGATTTGGCAGTTGGAGTTATTATTGGTGCTGCTTTTGGTAAGATAGTAACAAGTTTAGTTAATGATATTTTTATGCCAATTATAGGAATGATAATAGGAAATATTGATTTTTCTTCTTTGGTAATAAAATTAGGTGAACCTGTTGAAGGAGCTGAACAAGCTGCTATTAGATATGGAATGTTTATACAAGAAATTGTTAATTTTCTTATAATTGCACTTTGTGTATTTGTGGCTATAAAAGTAATAAATAAATTACAAAAGAAAAAAGAAGAAGCATCTGCACCTGCTCCAGGACCTACAAAAGAAGAAGTATTACTTACTGAAATTAGAGATGCTTTAAACAAAATAGCAGAAAAATAAAAAAATTATTAAATGGTTGTTAGAAATAGCGACCATTTTTTTATTATATTTTATATTTTATTTAAAATTTAAGAAGTTAATAACCTATATTGTCCTAATTATAAATTTAAAATATAAAATTTATACAAAATTTGTTATTGATTTTTTTAATAAATAAATATATAATATAGAGGATATCAAAATATTTTTATATAAAATAATATAAGTTTAAAAGAAAGGAGGAAAATAATGAAGAAAATTATTACTTTTATTTGCTTTATTTTTTTTACTATATCTTCATTTGCTATAAAAGTGGAGAATAATCAAATTCTAGATGATTATGGAAATAAGATTGAAGCTAAAGAGTATAAAAAAATTATTGTAACCGATCCTGGTGTGATAGAGATATTATTTAAAATTGGTGGAGAAAAATCAATAGTTGCTATTGCTAAAACTTCAAGAAGTAAGATATATCCTTCTGATAAAGTGGATAAATTAGTAAGTATTGGTAATGTTTCTAACTTAAATTTAGAAAAAGTTGTTGAATACAAACCTGATTTAATTGTAGTTAGCTCTATGATGCTAAGAAATGTAGAAGCCATAAAAAAAATGGGTTATAAAGTTATAGTTTCTAATGCCTCTAACCTAAACGGCATTCTTGATACTATTTCAGTTACAGGAATTATTTCTGGAAAAAAAGATGAAGCAGAAAAATTAAGGAAAGAGTGTTCACTTAAATTAGAAAAATTTGAAAAAGAAAATACTAAAAAAGCCTCTAAATTAAAAGGAGCTATTCTATTTTCAACTTCACCTATGTCTGCTTTTTCAGAAAATTCAATACCAGGAGATGTCCTTAAACATCTAGGAGTTATCAATATAGCAGAAAATGTTCCAGGACAAAGACCTATATTATCACCAGAATATATTCTAAAAGAAAATCCTGATTTTTTAGCTGGGGCTATGAGTTTAGATGATCCACAACAAATTATTGAGGCATCTAATGTTATTCCTAAGATAAAAGCAGGAAAAAATAATAATATATTTATTTTAGATTCATCGGTTATATTAAGAAGTTCGTATAGAATATTTGATGAAATGGAAGTATTAAAAGAAAAATTAAATAAAATAGAAAATAAGTAAAAAACTGTATTCATAGATATTAAACATTTGGAAATGATATAAAAAATTTATAATCTATGGAGGGAAAAATGAAAAAATATTTAATGGGATTATCAATATTTATATTTTGTGCAAGTGCTTATGGAGAAGTTATAAATTTAGGAGAAAAAAATATTTATTCTGAAACAGGTTTTGAAAAAAATTTAAGAAACTCAACTACTTCTCCTTATATAATTACATCAAAAGATATTGAAACAAAAGGCTATACTTCTGTATCAGAAATTTTAGATTCTGTGCCTGGTGTAAATATACAAGAAGGTTTACACCCAGCAGTTGATGTAAGAGGGCAAGGTTTTCAAAAAGCAAAGGCAACAGTTCAACTTTTAGTTGATGGGGTTCCTGCAAATATGCTTGATACTTCACATATGAATGTGCCTATTGATGTTGTTAATATCAATGAAATAGAAAGAATAGAAGTTATACCAGGTGGAGGAGCTGTCCTATATGGTAGTGGAACATCTGGTGGAGTTATAAATATTATAACTAAAAAATACAAAGGTAATAACAATGTCCGTGGAGGAGTGGGTTATCAAGTAGCAAGTTTTAGAAATAACAAATTTGATGTCTCTGCTGGGACAAGTGTTGGAGATTTTGATTTTGATATAAATTATTCAAAAAACAGAAAATATGGATATAGAGATTATGATTTTACTAACTCTGATTATTTTTCTGGAAGAATTAATTACAATATCAATAAAACAAGTAACATAGCTTTTAAATATAGTGGTTATAGAGATAAATATACTTATCCTAATTTTTTAGATCAAAAAGAGCTAGATGAAAATAGAAGACAAAGTGGTATTGAAAAAGAAGCAAAAGAAAATAATAGAATCAAAAAAGATGAATTTACTTTAACATATAATACTAAAATAGGAGATAAAAATGATTTGAATATCTTAGGTTTTTATCAAAAGACAGATATTCCTTCTGAATCTATTGAAGATTATACATCAGAATATAAAGGAATGTTAGCAGGACAAACTGCAAAATTAAGAAAAGCTCTTAGAGATCCAAGATTATCTGCTAGGGCAAGAGCAGCTATGCAAAATAGATTAAATGCTTTACTAGCTGAGTCAGGAAGCACAAATAATGTTGACTTAAAGAAATTTTCTCAATTTAAAGATACTAAAAAAGCTATAAAAATTAAAGATAAATTTACTTATGATAATGCAGGAAGTAATGTTATAGTTGGTTTAGGGTATACTGATAATGATATGCTTAGAGTATCTAAGATGGAATTAGTTGGAAAGAGAGTTATGGCTGATACAAAAATAGATTTATCTAAGAAAACATTTGAAGTATTTGCATTAAATACCTTTAAGGTTAATAGATTTGAATTTATTCAAGGATTGAGATTTGAAAATTCTAAATATGATGGAACAAGGAAAAATAATGATGTTGCATTAGATATAAAAAAATCTAAAGATGACTGGGCAGGTTCATTAGCAGTAAATTATTTATATTCTGATACAGGAAATGCTTATGTAAAATATGAAAGAGCCTTTACTTCACCAGCTCCTGGTCAATTAGTTGATAAAATTGAAATAGCTCCAAGAGTTTATACTTATAAGGTTAATAATTTAAAATCTGAAAGTACAAATTTATTTGAAGTTGGATGGAATGATTATTTATTTGGTTCATTATTAAGTGCTGATGTATTTTATAGTGAAACAAAAGATGAAATAGCAACTATCTTTGATGTGGGTGGACATGGATTTGGATTTAAAAATACAAATATTGGAAAGACTAAGAGATATGGATTTGATTTAAGTGCTGAACAAAAATTTGAAAAATTTACTTTCAAAGAAGCATACTCATTTATTGAAACTAAAATTTTAAAAGATAATTCTAATAGTTTTGAAGGAAAACATATTGCAGATGTACCAAAACATAAGTTAGTTTTCTCAGTAGATTATGATATAACTTCTAAATTTACTGTTGGAGCAGACTATGAATATAGAGCGGCAGCCTTTATAGATAATGCAAATAAATATGGAAAAGATAAGGCTAAATCAGTATTTAATTTAAGAG
>ERZ773090.439-NODE-439-length-23154-cov-5.83411_pt1 | contig 23154 bp, 24 predicted proteins | sample MGYA00580579_ERZ773090 | MGnify/ENA primary metagenome ERZ773090 (study PRJEB29015, sample SAMEA2738014) | human oral metagenome | biome: human oral; feature: human-associated habitat; material: dental | place: China | collected 2132 ... | reverse complement strand
GGTAGGATCTTTATGAGTCGAGCTCCCCTACTGTCTTAGGCAGTTTTTTCAAACCATTGATAATTATAGCAAAAGAAAAAAAAGATTGCAAGTCTTTTAAGCAATCTTTTTGAATTTAATATTACTATCCCGCAAATCTCTTACTTGACTAATATCTACTTCTTTCCCTTAGTCGAAAGTTTCGAGTTCAATATAATCAAAGTTCTCTCTTAAATAATCAAATAAGGCGTCTTTATGAGCGCTCTGATTCATTCCAACAAAACTTCGAAACTCATTTGTACGGAGTTCAGATTCACTGCCATCAAGATACCATGCAGAAAAATGAACTCGTCTCACCTTACGATGACCTCTAAAACGATGCATCTTCATAAATGCATCTATCTTAGAACATTCTGGTAGGTAGGCAATATCAAATGTCCTGTAACAAATGAGATGATCGCCATAAACCAAAACTTGCAAACCTTCGTCAAGGTAATCCGCATCATTAAGATTTTGCCAGTCCTCCTCAAGCTCAGGGTAACAATCTCTCAATTCCTGAATATTACTGTTTAACTGAAGATTATTTTTTATCATTCTATAGATAGACCCAACTAAACTCATATTGATCCAAATAAAGGAAAGAATCAACATAAAATTTTCACGAATCATATCTAGCCGAAATGATAATACTACTTTTAATGTATCATAAATAAGACTACACGAACCAAAACCAAAGAAGATAGCACTTATTACTGGACCAATCATCAACAAAATTCTAGCTCTAAGCGGCGAAAACTTAAATCTTTTTCCCACTTCCCTCATTTCCTCTTAAACTCAATTCTTTATCTCCTTTTATATCGCATTTCCCTCTTGTGTATTTAACTTTGTTTCCATCTGGCGACTGAACAGTGATCTTATTCATAACATTTGCTTTTGATTGCGTAATATACCAAATTAATTTAATAAACTTAAGCATTTTCTACTGGGGAGGTTAAGTACAACACATACGCTGTCAATTCACTACTCATTATCATTCACCTCTCTATATTCATTTATTATAGTTTCTGATTTTAGGAAACGCGAAGTAGACATATTAACTTGAACATATTTTCTATCATCACTGATATTTCTGGTAAACGAAAGAACAAAATTTTCATTTTGATTTCTCCAAGATGAATCCAAGTGATTTTTTTTTGCTAATTCCTCATCCAAATAATATGCCAAATGATAGGCAGGAATTTCAGGGTTATATCGACTATTAATTAATTTATAACCGGCCAATATTTTTTCAGAAAAAACATTGGATTGAAAGAGAAAAGTGATGTTTTTCGCTTCTTTTTCTATAACATAATCTGAATCTAAACTCTCCCACCCTTGAGCAGAATATTGAATATTGTGTTTGTACGCAATCTCACTAGTTATATCCTCTTCAAAAAACTGTCCAGTTTTTTTTTCAATAAATCCTTTAATGGATTTATCAATAGGATTCCCTGAAACATTTATAGAATATTGAACATCTTTCCCAGTCTCATCAAAATTTGAAACTGTATAAATAATTTCAAATCCTTTCGGATATAATTTAAACAAGTCCGAAACATTTGCAGTAGAATAAATCTTTTCTAAATCCACAAACTGACTTTCCACATGAGCTCGGCTATTTTTATCACAACCGAACAAATTTGTCATCATTACTAAACCTCCTAAAATTATAATGAATATTTTTAAAAATCTCTTCATAACCTTCTCCTTTTCCTTAGCCATCATCCTATTGTTTGAAAAACCATGGTTTATCCTTGTGACTTTATTCCATAGTCCCCTCCTTCATCTTGGCCATTTCCTTAAGCATTTCTTGAACTTGGTGCAGAGAAAGACTGTTAGAATCCTGACCAGCAAGTCTTTCACAGGGGGTTATCCATTTATAAATCGTCTGGTTAGCGACGCCATACTCTTTGACTAATTCCGAGACTGGTTTACCTTACTCATGTAAACGAACAAGGGGTTCTTTGAATCCTTAGCTGACTTTTGTGACATGTGAACATCTCCTTTGTTTAGTTACTATTCAATCAAAATGTGTCCAGTAAATCATACTAACATTAGCTCTTTAAAACTAAAGCATTTTATTCTAATAACAAGGAATTTTTAAACAAAATTAGTATAAACATCATTATCTAATACAAAATAACTATTTATTTCTATATAGTAACGGATATGAAATCCATCTCCTAAATCTTTATATGCTTTACATAAATCCCATTTCATAACATATTAACCTGCACTCTATTATAGATTACTTTGATTGTTTTGTAAATCAATTTGGAAGATAAATACGAATTTTTAATTGAGGTATAATTTTATAGCTTGTGTTTAGAAAGTTTCACCAATGTCAAATAAAAAAATAGAGGAATTTTATCTCATTCCTCTAGCTATTTGATTAGCTTCCAACAAACTGCTCTGTAAGGAGACATCAAAAAAGGATTCGAAAATCCTTTTTTGTCAGTCCACATAATTACTTTCTTCCTTATTAAACCAAGCGTATGGCAAACCTATGAGTAGACCACCACCGATGAGATTACCGATAAAGGTTACGCCCCAGTGTCGTAGGATATTTCCAATACCAAAATTTTGCACTTCCGCTGCTGCTGAGCTGAATTTCACGATAGCGAAGGAAGCAAAGTTGGCTGCCAAGTGTTCGTTAGTTAGGAATACAAACATATAAATGGCTGATATAACTAAGAAGAGCTTAGCTGTACTATCCTTGACCAAGACGAAGGAAAAAATAGCGATATTAACAAAGATATTTGCCAACACTCCCTCGAGCAGAATCAGCTCATTAGATCGAGCAAGCTTCATCTGCACAACACCAGAAATGAAACTTTCTTTGCTAAGCCCTGCATAAGCAGCCGAGTTAGCAAAGAGCCAGCCGGTAATCAAAGCGCCAATCAGATTGAAAAAGGTACAATAAAGCAAAATCATCAAGGCTTTTTTCCAGTCAATCTTTTTCAAAAAGGTACCAGCAGTTAGAAACATCATATTAGAAGTCACCAACTCTGCATTTAGAAAGACAATGTAAGCCAATCCCCAAGCAAAGATGAAAGGAAAGAGAAAACGCCCAGTTCCTGGAACAATCTTATTCGCCAAATCTGCCGCAATGGCTCCAGCCCCAGTACTAAAGGTTAGGAAAGCTCCAGCAAAGATGGAACGAACGGCATACTTGGCCTTGCTTGTATCAAACAAAGCTTCTTTCTTGTGGCAAGCTGCTTCAATTTTAGGGATAAATGTCGATTCAGGCATAAAAAATTCTCCTATTAATTTAAACTATGTATAGTATATCACAAAGTTCTTTCTTTTGATAGCGTTTTCGAGAACCTTTTTAAATTTTCTAAAAAAGGATTGAAAATTTATTTTCAATCCTTTAATCCTTTTGCTAACTGAGCAATATCTTCTGGCCGTGTTCGGCAGCAACCACCAAAAAGACGCACTCCTTGATTTTTCCAAAGTTTACTATTTTCCAGCAAGCTCCGCTCCTGCTCTGGATCGTCATGCCAAGTCTTGGTCAAGCCGTTATAAGTTTCGCCAGAGTTTGGATAGGTCAGAAAAGGTTTGTTGCACACTTGTCCAAGTCTATCTAATAAAGGAGTAATTAAATGCGGGGCTGTACAGTTAAAACCAACTGCCAAGACTTGTGGACTTTCTTGAGCCAAGTTTCCTAATTCCTCAATCTTAGTGCCATCTGATATGGCATTCTCCGACTGGGCGACAAAGGACAAATAAGCCTCAGCCTGCGGAAATTCCTCAGCTAAAAGTCGGAGGATTGCTACCGCTTCTGCTCCATTTGGAATGGTTTCAAGAGCCAATAAATCACAGCCTGCTTCTAACAAAGCTTGAATACGCGGACGGTGAAACTCTTGGAATTCTCCCTCGCTCAGCTGGTAGTCTCCCGTATACTCCGAACCATCAGCTAAATATGCAGCATAAGGCCCTACCGAGCCTGCAACTAGGGGATAAGGTCTCTGGTTCTTCTCTTCAGGAGATAATGCTTGCCAGATATTTTCGATTGCCTTTTGTGCTAAGAAGACTGTCTCTTTTAAAAGATTATAACCCTTTTCAGGAGTTAGTCCTGCCTCTATAAATGCTGGAATGCTGGCCTGATAACTGGACGTAGTGATGATGTCACTGCCAGCTCTCACATAGCTTTCATGCACATCTTGAATAATCTTAGGCTGGTCTAATAGGTATTGAGCGGACCAAAGCTTACCAGATACATCGTAACCCCGGTTTTCCAACTCTGTACCTAAGGCTCCATCTAAAATAATAATTTCTTGCTTGTCAAGCAAATCTTTAAATTTTCCCATGCTATACTCCTAGAATCTACGATTAAACATAAAAAGAGGTCTCCCTCTTTTTTGTTGTATTTATATTAAAATCTATTTGCCCAGGCAGTATCGACGTCCAAGATATCTTGAGTAGTGTATTGCTGACGATAAGGATTGTAAACGATATAGCCAGCTCCAGACTCATAGAGTGGTGAATCAAAGCGAGTCAAATCATATTTCTCAATAATATAGTTCAATTTAGCATTATAGCTAGTATCTGTCGCATAGACACCAGTCAGGGCAGCTGTTGCATCCTGATAGGTTGGTGCATTGCTCTTCCAAGCACCTGCAAAATGCCCCTGTTTGAGAACCGCAACATAGTCTTGCAGAGACTCTACATAGCTAGGATATGAACGGAAACTATCGTTGATGGTATAAGCATTTCCCTCTCCATCATCTTCCCAAGTCTCCATATTAGCAGACTGACCGTCGTAGTGACCTTTGATACCGAAAAGGTTATAATGAGGTTCACCGGACAGACCAGACTGTCCTGAGCCACTTTCTAAAATAGCCTGTGCAATCATAACAGAGGCATAAAGATCATTGTCCTGTCCCAACTGACGCGCTGGCTCACCGATTTGTGAAATGAAATAGTCTGTTTGATTCATAGGCTGCTGGTCGCTATTATTGGCACTAGCAGGATTAATATGCTTTGCCAAGACGAAGCCAACAGCAATTGTTGTTGTCATGATGAATAAAGCTGAAAGGATTCTCTTACCTTTTTTTGAAATTCTCTTTTTCACAGCACTTCTCCTGAATAAGATGTTAATGATACCATTGTAACATACTAAAGATTAAAAAAACACTATTGATAATTTACAAGTATATGACATTTTTCGTTTTATTTCAAAAAATCCAACTCAAAAACGAGTTGGATTTAATTAGTGTTATTAAATTTTTGATAAAATCGCGTCCCAAGCAGCATCTAAGCCATCTTTGGTGACTGAGGAGAAAAGAATGAAATCATCATTTTTGTCAAAGTCAAGCTTTTTCTTAATAGCTGACTCGTGCTTATTCCATTTTCCTCGAGGGATTTTATCAGCTTTGGTTGCTACTAAAATAACCGGAATGTCATAATATTTCAGAAATTCATACATCTGCACATCATCTGCGCTCGGATCATGCCGAAGATCGACAAGGCTGACAACCGCTCTGAGATTTTCACGACTGGTCAGATACTCCTCAATCATCCGCCCCCATTTTTCACGCTCTTTTTTGGAAACACGGGCATAGCCATAACCTGGCACATCGACAAAACGCAGCTTGTCATCAATGTTGAAAAAGTTTAGCAGCTGCGTTTTTCCAGGTTTTCCTGAAGTTCGCGCTAAATTTTTGCGGTTGAGAAGTGTATTGATGAAGCTGGACTTTCCGACGTTTGATCGGCCAGCTAAGGCAATCTCTGGAATATCATCTTGAGGGTAGTGCGATTTATTGGCTGCACTCAGCAAAATCTCTGCGTTGTGTGTATTGATTTCCATAAGCACCTCGTTAGGCAGTTTCTAGAATAGGCTTATCTGTTCCATCTACTGCTTCTTTGGTAATGCGGACAAGTTTGACATTTTCCTGACTTGGAACTTCAAACATGACATCCATCATAGTTTCTTCGATGATAGAGCGAAGTCCGCGTGCACCTGTTTTACGTTCGATCGCTTTATTGGCAATCTCCTGCAGAGCTTCCTCGTCAAATTCAAGCTTAACATCATCATAAGATAGAAGCGCCTGATATTGCTTGATAAGGGCGTTTCTAGGCTCTTTCAAAATCCGAACCAAATCATCCACTGTCAGTTGCTCCAGAGCAGCAAAAACAGGCAAACGGCCAATCAACTCAGGAATAATTCCAAACTTTTGAACGTCTTCTGAGACGATTTCCTGCATATAGGACCCATCTTCATCAATCGCTCGGTTATTCTGACCGAAACCAATGATTTTCTCACCCAGACGCTGTTTTACAATTTCTTCAATACCGTCAAAAGCACCGCCAACAATGAAGAGAATATTCTTGGTATCAACCTGAATCATTTCCTGCTGCGGATGCTTGCGTCCACCCTGCGGCGGTACACTAGCTACTGTTCCTTCGATAATCTTCAACAGAGCTTGCTGAACTCCTTCGCCTGAAACATCACGAGTAATTGAGACGTTCTCACCTTTCTTGGCAATCTTGTCAATCTCATCAACATAGATAATGCCGCGTTCTGCACGTTCAATATTAAAGTCAGCTGCCTGCAAAAGCTTGAGGAGGATATTTTCCACATCTTCACCGACATAACCAGCTTCAGTCAGAGCAGTTGCGTCCGCAATGGCAAAAGGCACATTGAGGCTGCGAGCCAGAGTCTGCGCCAGGAAGGTCTTACCTGACCCAGTCGGGCCAATCATCAAAATATTTGACTTTTGCAGTTCCACATCTTCTTCTTCTCGGCTGTCGTGGTAGTTAATACGCTTGTAGTGATTATAGACCGCTACTGCTAAGGCACGCTTAGCTCGGTCTTGCCCGATAACATAGTGGTTCAAGATATTCAGCAGCTCCTGAGGTTTTGGTACCTCAGACAGATCTGCTAGTACTTCCTCGGCTAGCTCTTCACGGATGATCTCCTGTGCAAGTTCCACACATTCATTACAGATAAAGGCATTATTACCAGCGATAATCTTCTGAACCTCATCTTGGTTCTTCCCACAGAAAGAACAAAAAACCATCATATCATCATTACGACTTGTAGGCATTGTTTACTCCAATTCTAAAATTCTAAATCTATTTATTTTCTTTCGTACATGTTAAAAAAGTGTCATATAAAAAGCATGAATGGAATTTACAAGATTTGTAAAAGCATTCAGCAAAAATAAAGCTGCCAGTCCAAACCGCTTTTTCCGAAAGGTTTGAACGGCACAAATAAGACAAATGACACATAAAAAGGCCGTAAAAAAACCAAAAATACTACGTTCCATTCTTACGAGTCCTTCCTTTGGTATCTTTTTATAGTGAAATCATAAGGATTCTTTTCATCTTTGGCATGAAATTCACTGCTAACTTCCTGATAAGGAGCCCAGTCAAATGTCTCAGGGAAATAGGTATCTCCTTCCAACTTAGCAGCAATCTCAGTCTGAATCAATTCTTCCAAATACGGTTCAAAAGTTCTGATAATCTGCGCTCCGCCGATAATATACAAGTTTCTATCCTGCTTGTGGTACCACTCCAAGACATCTTCCACATTGCTGAACAGCAAGACATTTTCATTGTCAACTTGATAGTTCTTATCCTTGCTCAAAATCAGACTGATTCGATTTGGCAAAACCCGACGCTGCAAACCATCAAAGGTCACTCGCCCCATCAAAATAGCATGTCCAGTGGTTGTTGCCTTAAAATGCTGCAATTCTGCTGGGAGATGCCAAGGCATGACCTTGTCTTTTCCAATCAGACCATCCTCTGCCTGAGCCCAAATGGCAATAATCTTCTTTGTCATCCTTTTATCCTTTGTATTAGTAACTCTATTCTATCAAATTTGCTGTAAAAAGGCATGTTTAAAGTATGGATTCAAGCAGAACTTTTGCTGAGGTTGGCAGTTCTCTTACATTTATCAAAATCGTTAAATAGCCAAATCAAACTTCAGCTGAGGTTTAATGGGATTATAGTCAAGCAATTCAAAATCTTCTGCTTTGATATCAAAGAAATTGGTCTCATCTGGCACATTTAAAACAAGCCGAGGCTGACAGTCGCTAGGTTCCCGACGCAATAGCTCCTCCGCCTGCTCGAACTGATTGTCATAGATGTGCAAGTTATTGATAAAGTAAAAGAACTTGCCGACCTTCCAGCCAAAATGCTTGGCAATCATCATCTGCAGAGCCACATACTGCATAGCATTGATATGGTGAGCAACTAACATATCATTTGAGCGCTGAGTCAGAGTTGCATCCAGATAAATGTCTCCATCCACACGACGAACGTCAAACATGGTTTGAAAAGCACATGGAAGCAAGCCATCTGTTTCTTCAAAAGCTTCATAATCCCAGAGAGAGATGATATTGCGACGATTCCAAGGATTGGCTTCCAGCTGTTGGAGAATTTTATGGATAATATCATGCTTCTTGACAACAGCTCCGTAGCGCTGCCCGATAGTCCCCGTATCGCCAACTTCCCAATCATTCCAGTAGTGAACATTATACTTGTCGTTGAGCAGTTCCAAGCTATTAGACTGGTCTTGATAGATCCAAAGGACTTCCTTGATGGCAGACTTGATGGCAATAGGGCGCAGAGTCGTGATTGGGAATTCTCCCTTGCTCAAATCATATTCCGCAAAAGAACCAGTGATATATTTGGAATTAGCCACATTTCCATCCTTGTAGCGCGGACGGGCATTTTCAGAAAAAACACCTTGCTCCATAATTTTTTTAATATTCTCTTTGAAAATCGTATCTGCTAGCGTCATGATTTCTCCTTCGTTCAGTGAGCTTTTTCTAGTATAGCAAATTTTCTATAAAAATTCTCCTACAGACCTTTCTGCAGGAGAACAAATGAAGTAAACTTGTAGAATTTATTGTAAAACCAATGAAGCTGCCCCGATAACACCGGCATCATTTCCTAAAGTAGCCAAGGCCAACTTGGTTGAAGTACGAACCTGTGGGAAGCTATTCTCTTCATAAACCTTGCGAACACCATCAAGTAAGAAGGCTCCCGCAGCTGATACGCCACCACCGATAACGATTGTAGATGGATTTAGGATAGAGCCAATATTGGCACAGGCAATTCCTAGATAGCGAGCAAAATTGCGATAGACAATCAGAGCTAGCTCATCGCCTTCTTTCGCTAAGTCAAAGACAATCTTTGCATTAACATCTTCACCGTTGTCAATCAGTTTTTTCAGCTCAGCATCACCAGCATACTCATCAGCATAGCGGCGAGTCAGATTAACAATACCAGTTGCAGATGCAACAGTCTCCAAGCATCCCTTCTTGCCACAGGTACATTGAATCGGCTGATCAAAGTCAACAGAGATGTGCCCCAACTCTCCTGCTGCTCCAGCAAGTCCGTGCAAGAGCTTGCCTTCTGCAACAATTCCTCCGCCAACACCTGTCCCCAGTGTCATAAAGACTACATCAGGCTGGTTTTCTCCAGCACCCATCCAACGTTCACCCAAAGCAGCAACATTAGCGTCGTTGTCAATATAGAAAGGAATCCCAGTCGCTTTTTCAATCTTATCCTTGACCGGCTGCAGGGTCTTCCAATTGAGATTGTAAGCACCGATAACAGTCCCTTTCTCACGGTCAACTACTCCTGGCGAGCCCATACCAATCCCGATAAAATCCTCTGCTGAAAGCTGAAGTAAGTCCAAACGGTGCAGGATTGACTCAATCATATCATCTACGATATGGCTACCTTCGTCTAAAATATTGGTTTTAATAGACCATTTTTCTTGGATTTCGCCCTCTGAAGTCAAAATAGCAAACTTAATAGATGTTCCACCAAGGTCAATTCCGATTATTTTTTTCGACATGATGTTCTCCTCTGTGTTTTATTTATCATCATTATATCAGATTTTTTCAGTAAGGAAAAGGTTTGCATAAAGAAAAGTGAAAATCGAATCCATCTTTATTCCCAAAGTAAACTCACAACTCTTTTGTATAATAATATCTTTCACCAGTATAAGGATAGTCTTTCAGCGCAAACACTTCTATATAGCCGTGCTTTTTATAAAAATCTGGGGCTTGAAACTGATACGTATCTACGAATGAATATTTGCATTTCCTTTCTCTAGCTTCCTGTTCAGCCTTGCACAGTATTTTTGAACCTATGCCTTGCCCTCGCAAATCCTCGCTCACATACAAATACTCAATCTCCAGCCAATTGCCAAAAGTTTCGGCCGCCATACCAGCCAGCAGATTTCCTTGTTCGTCTTCTACATAGATGTTAAGAGGTTCGCTTTTGGAGGGCTCCCTCTTTGATTGATTGTAGGCTCTGATTAAATTTCCCAGTTCATGTGTTTTCTTTGAGTCGGTATTTTCCAATCTTAGTTTCATAGATGCCTCCGTTTCATCTCTAAAGGTTTTAGATTAACAGTATATGAAACTGTTCGGACTATATCTTCACCCTAATTATCCTTCTGACTTGCTCGCCATTGATTATGGTAATCCATCATCGTTTCATAAATATGTTTTGGATTCTCTTTTTTCAGTAACATAAGAGTAATTTCTAACGGTTCAGGTATACCAAACTTATACCTTCTGCTCTTTCTAGAAGCGAGCCTACTTTTCTTCAAAACTGCAGGATCTACTGAATGAAAACAAATCGCTAAAATATGTCTCTTATTAAATAATTGATATTTTGTATAATGTCGAATACGTTCAATTCTATATTCTATCCTCTGGATTTCTTCCCAACTATAAAACGAAACTTCTCTCAAAAGAAGGGGTCTGAAGTAAAATCCCTGTTCCGTTAGATGAAGAAAACGTTTATCTCTAAACAAACAAAGCCATACTAAAATAGACAGAAAATCAAAAACAATTGTACTTATCACCAAAAACATTTTTTCAATCACAGAAATATTGGAGTCAAATAATAGGTATCCGTTTTTAGATGGTAATACAAGAACTGCAGTGATAAAGACAGCAAGAGCGCTCGCCAATAAAACAAAAAGGAATATTTTCAACCAGCTCTGCCTAAACACTACTTCATTCATCCATCTAACCCACTCAGGTATTCATAGCGCTCGTATTTTTCCAGCAGTTTTTCGTTCTGCTCATCCAGTTCTTGCTGGAGTTGAGACAGGCTAGCAAAGTCAGAGCCATTCTCCTGCATGGCCGCTTCAATCTCAGAAATCCGCTCCTCCAGCGCCTCGATATCGGCCTCAATAGTCTCCCACTCCTGCTTTTCAAAGTAGGACATGCGCTTTTTCTCCTCGCGCACCTTGGTTGATTTTTCCTTTTCAGTCTTTTGGGAAATAGCAGAGCTTTCTGCTAGAAAGGCTTTTTCATCTAAGTAATCCGTGTAATTTCCGAAAAATTCTCTGATCACTCCATCCTCAAAAGCCAAAATCTTGCTGGCTACCTTGTCTAGGAAATAACGGTCATGGCTGACTGTAATAACTGGCCCGGCAAAGCCTTGCAGAAAGTTTTCCAGTACCGTCAGAGTTGCAATATCCAAATCATTGGTTGGCTCATCAAGAAGCAAGACATTCGGCTTTTCCAATAGAAGCTTGAGCAGATAAAGTCGCTTTTTCTCTCCACCAGATAGCTTTTCAATCAAAGTCCCATGAGTAGATCGAGGAAAGAGAAACTGCTCCAAGAGTTCTGCGATGGAAGTCGTTCCACTGCCTATCTTAACCTCCTCGGCCACTTCTTGCAGGTAATTGATGACCCGCTTAGACTCATCCAAACCCTCAATCTGCTGAGAGAAATAGGCCACACGAACTGTCTCTCCGATAATGAGCTGACCAGCCTGAGGCTGAAGTTTTCCAGCAATCAGATTGAGCAAGGTTGACTTACCAACACCGTTATCTCCGACAATCCCAATACGGTCCTTGTTCTGGATTAAAAGACTAAATTGAGAGAGAATAGGCTTTTGGTCATAAGCAAAGTCTACATTTTGAAACTCGATGACTTTCTTACCGATACGGCTGGTTTCAAAGTTCATTTCCAGATTGCTCTCAGTCGTCTGGCCTGCCAAATCTTTCTTGAGGTCATGGAAACGATTGATACGAGCCTGTTGCTTGGTTGCCCGAGCCTGAGGCTGCCGCCGCATCCAGGATAGCTCCTGCTTGTATAGCTGCTGTTTCTTATGAAGCAAGGCCACATCCCGCTCATCCTGCTCCGCCTTGAGACGGACATAGTCTTGATAATTTCCCTGGTATTCAATCAAGCAACCGCCATCCAATTCAAAAATCCGTGTCGAAATATTATCCAAGAAATAGCGGTCGTGGGTGATGAAAAGCACGGTCTTCTTGGAGTTTTTTAAGAAATGGGTCAGCCATTCAATCGTATCAATATCTAGGTGGTTGGTCGGCTCATCCAGTAAGAGCAAATCGGCATCGCCTAAGAGAACCTGGGCTAGCTGAACTCGGCGACGAAGGCCTCCTGATAGCTGACGGACCTTAAGTGACAGATTAGTCAGACCAAGCTTGGACAGGACCGTCTTGACCTGACTTTCGATTTCCCAAGCATGGAGCGAGTCCATCTCAGCCATAACCGCTTCTAGCCTAGACTGTTGACTTTCATCATAAGCCGTCAGGAGCAGCTCATACTCGCGAATCAACTGCATTTCCCGTAAATCACTGGACAAAACAGTGTCAAGCACCGTCTGCTCCTCATCAAAATCAGGCTCCTGAGTCAGATAAGCAATCTTATAGCCCGTCTTAGAAGAAAAAGGGCTGACATCTCCATCAAAGCCCGACTTGCCCGACAACACATCCAGCAGCGTTGTCTTTCCTGTTCCATTGACACCAATCAGACCAATCCGGTCTAGGTCGTGAATGATAAAGTAAATATCCCGAAAAACGGTCTTATCTCCTACTGATTTGGTTAGCTTGTCAACGATAAAATCGCTCATTTTCTCTCCTTGATATAAGCATAAATGGCCTCTAGTTCATTAGGTAAGTGGCCGTCTACAATAGCGTATTCCAACTCTTTCAAAATTTGGCCAAGTTTTGGTCCCGGCTTAAAACCAAACTCCCGCATCAGCATGCCACCATTGACCACCATTTCCTGCTTACTATGAATAGTCAGACTGGCATCAAAATGCTGAACCGCAGAGAAATCAACTGTCAAACCTTGTGCCTCCCGAAGCTCTTCAGCTTGTAGCAATAAGTCAATATCATAGTCATAGCAGTCTCGCTTAGTCAAGTCTCGTTCTGAGCGAATGGCCGCAATCTCAACCAAATCTTCTACTTTCTTGGCAAATTCACGAGAGGTCTTCCATTTTTTTAGAAAGCCTTTGACATTTTGCACATCCAAGGCCAGTAAAAGAGCTGCCCAAGCCTGCTCGGATGCGGAAAAGCGAAAATCTAAATCCAAGTCAAATAGCCGTTCTAACTTAGCTCTGCTTCCCTTCAAATCTGGCAAAAATTCTATGGCACTGCTTGTTAAAAGCGATTCTAAGCCCTTGCGCCAAAACGAAGCCAGTAAGAGCTTGTCAAACTCAATAAAAATTCGTTCAACTGAAATTCTTTCCAGCAAGGGAGCACAATCCTTCATAGCTGTAAAAGTATCTTGCTCTAAGTCAAAATCCAAGGTGGCTTGAAAACGAAAGCCCCGCATGATGCGTAGAGCATCTTCATTAAAGCGCTCAGCAGCCGTCCCAACAGCCCGCAAAATCCGATTTTCCAAATCATCCAAGCCTTGGAAAAGATCGATGACTTGACCGTTTTCATCCAAAGCTAGAGCATTGATGGTGAAATCGCGTCGCTTGAGATCTTCTTCCAAAGAGCGCACAAAAGAAACCTTGCTTGGCCTGCGGTAGTCCACATAGACATCCTCGGTCCGGAAAGTTGTTACTTCGTATTCACGGTTATTTTCCAGAACCAAGACGGTTCCATGCTCAATCCCCACATCAACTGTCCGGTCAAAGATACGCTTGGTTTCCTCAGGATAGCTGGAGCTAGCGATATCCACATCGTGAATAGGTCGCTGCAAAAGGGCATCTCGAACAGAACCGCCAACAAAATAAGCTTCAAAGCCAGCCGATTTTATCTTCTCTAATACTGGCAAAGCCTCCTGAAATTCAGAAGGCAGAGTTTCTAATCTCATAGTAAATGTTCCAATCCATAGACTAATTCTGAGCGTTTGACAACTTCTTTAATGGCAAGATTAACTCCTGTCATAAAGGAAGCACGGTCATAGGAATCATGCCGCAGGGTCAATCCCTCTCCCTGACTGCCAAAGATTACTTCCTGATGGGCAACCAGACCAGGCAAGCGAACCGAGTGAATACGCATGCCGTCGAAATCAGCTCCACGAGCGCCAGCTATAGACTCTTCCTCATCAGCAGCTCCCTGCTGCTTGCTCGGTCTGACTTTGCTGATGAGTTCGGCTGTCTTGATAGCCGTCCCGCTCGGTGCATCTTTTTTCTGGTCATGATGCAGCTCAATGATTTCTACATTCGGGAAATACTTGGCTGCCTGTGCTGCAAACTGCATCAGTAAAACAGCCCCCAATGCAAAGTTTGGCGCAATCAATCCGCCCATTTTTTTTCCCCTAGACAATGTGATTAGCTCTTCCAATTGCTCAGGAGTAAAACCTGTCGTTCCGACCACTGGGCAAAATCCCTGGTCTAGAGCGAAGCGAGTATTGTCATAAGCTACTTTTGGGGTTGTAAAATCAACCCAAACATGGGCTTCTAGCCCGGTCAACTCTTCCTTGGCATTGAAGACAGGAACTCCTGCCACTTCTTTTTCGTCCGTGAAAGGATCCAGCAACCCAACTAATTCTAATTCAGGATCTTCTGTCACCATTTTATAGGCTGCTTGGCCCATTTTCCCTTTAAAACCAGCAATAATAACTTTGATACTCATGTTTTCCTCCTTACAGAGACAAGCTCAGACTTTCAAGCAATCAAATCACAGGAATATACCCAAGTGCAACACTGCCCTCACCTAAGTGCGTCCCGATGACGCTGCCAAAGGTTGCGATAGGGACTTCACTAGCAATACCAATGTCTAGCAGATTTTGCTGAAGCTCAGCTGCTTTTTCTGGAGCATTGCCATGGATAACCATAATCTGATAAGCACCGCCTGCTGTTCTTTCTTGGACAAGTTCCAGCATACGCTTGATAGCTTTCTTCTCCGTCCGAATCTTTTCAAAAACCTCTATCACACCATGATCATTAAAATACAGAATAGGCTTGATACTGAGCAGATTTCCCAAAATAGCTGCACCGTTAGACAGGCGTCCTCCTTTGACCAAGTGGTTCAAGTCGTCTACCATGATAAAAGCGCTGGTGCCATCTATCTGCTTCTGGACATTAGCTAAAATTGTTTCAAACTCCAGGCCTTCTTCTGCCCACTCTAGAGCAGATTGGGCCATGATACCGAGCGGAGCGCTGGTAATCTTGGAATCCGGAAAGGCAATTTGCAAACCATGAAACTCATCTTTCAAGTACTGAATATTTTGGTAAAAACCAGAAATACCGCTGGATAGAAAGAGTCCCAAAACATGAGTATAGTCTTTGCCGTCTAGAATGGTGAGAATCTCTTCTAACTCGGCAATACTAGGCTGACTGGTCTTGGGTAATTCATCTGACTGAGCCATTTTTTTATAAAATTCACTGGCTGTTAAGTTTCTACCTTCGACATAAGTCTCACCAGCAATCACGACCGGAATATCCAAGACGAAAAGATTTTCATTCTCCAGCAGGGAAGCTGGCAGATAGGCCGATGAATCTGTGATAACCGCTAACTTCATAATTAAAACTCCAAATTAATGCCTGGCAAATCCAGAGCAATTTCTGTCACTTCATAAGTCAAGCGGTTGAGCATGGTCAAGCAAGGCCGGGCCAGCTCTTCTACTTCATCATGGTCAAATTCACTCGGTTCTTCAATAAGACGACCGTGAATGTGGTTGGCTTGCGAAATAGTTCCGCTGATAACAAAATTCTCAAAAACAATCATAAAGGTCAAAATCACAATCAATGAAGTTGTGTGAGCTTCAACATCTCTTTTGACCAATTGGAAATTCACATCAACCTTAGTTTCAGGTGTTCCATTTTCTTTTTCCCATTCAAAATTCCGGGCGTCAAAATGGTATTGACTAACAAATTCTTTTTCGCGCTGTATGTTCATTTTTATTCTCCTAAAAATATGCGATAGGCCCATTATACCATATATCGAGCGAAGTTTCCATGCTAAAATTTGCATGTTTGAAAACACAAAAAAGAACCTCACTGACAAGCGAGATTCTTTTAAATATCATTTTTTAAGTGGTTTGCGCAGGTAACCAAAGATAAGACCGCTGACTACCGCACCAATCAATACATATACTAAGTAAAGGATTGGATTATTTGTCAAACCAATAACGAAGATTCCTCCGTGAGGAGCCATGAGCTTGATACCAGACAATCCTACAAGAGCACCTGTAAGAGCAGAACCTACAATAAAGCTTGGAATAGCACGGGCTGGGTCAGCAGCTCCAAACGGGATAGCTCCTTCTGTGATGAAAGACAGACCCATGACAATGTTTGTCAAACCTGAATCACGTTCTTCTTCAGTAAATTTATTTTTGAAAAGAATTGTTGCTACAAATACTGCCAAAGGCGGAACCATACCAGCTGCCATAACTGCTGCCATAACAGGTGAACCACCAGTTGAAACAGTGCTTGCCAGTGTACTAGTACCAAATACGTAAGCAGCCTTATTGACCGGTCCACCCATATCGACAGCCATCATACCACCGACTAAGAGACCAAGAAGGACAGCCGAGCTTCCACTCAGGCTTGCCAAGAAATCGTTCAGGGCTGTATTGATTGCTGACATTGGAATATTCACCGCCAACATCACAAATCCAGTCACAAGAACACCCAGAAGAGGCAAGAGCAAGATGGAACGGATACCTTCAAGTGAGCGAGGCAGACCTGCAAGAAGCTTACGAAGAACCAGGATAACACCACCGGCTAAGAATCCTCCTACCAAAGCACCAAGGAAACCAGATGATACACCAACTAATTCAAGAGTCTTCTGACCGCCTTCAGCATAGGCAACACCGCCAAATGATGCACCACTGCTTGCAATGGCACCAGCTACGAAACCAGAAACCAGACCTGGCTTTTCAGCGATTGAGTAAGCGATATAACCAGCCAATACCGGCAACATAAAGCCAAATGCTGCACCACCAATTGCTTTAAATTGTGCTGCAATCTCATGATAACTTCCCAGATTAGAAAGCTGATCTTTTGGTACACCTAAGATCTGATCCAGCAAGAATGCAATGGCAATCATAATCCCGCCACCAATAACGAATGGCAACATTTGGGAAACACCGCTCATCAAGTGCTTGTAGAAAGCGCCGCCCAGACTAAGTTTCTCATTGCTTGATTCTGCAGCACCGCTACCGTTAGCTGCCTTGTAAACCTCTGCATTTCCTGAAAGAGCCAGATTAATCAATTCTTCAGTCTTACGAATACCGTCTGCAACTGGACGATTAATTAACGGCTTGCCGTCAAAGCGGTTCATTTCTACCGCCTTATCTGCAGCAATGATAACAGCCTTGGCATTTTTGATATCTTCTGCTGTCAGCTTGTTTCCAACACCGCTGGCACCGTTGGTTTCAACCTTAATGCCGACACCCATTTCAGCAGCGACCTTCTGCAAAGCCTCTTGAGCCATGTAAGTATGCGCAATTCCTGTCGTACAAGCTGTTACAGCTACGAGGAAGTCTCCGCCTTCATTGGCAGGTTCAACAACAGCAGGTTCTTCTGCTTTTTCCGAAGCTTGGTCAAAGAGCTCAATCACCTGATCAGGCGAAGTCACTTGACGCAATTTATCCGCAAAACCATCCTTCATCAGGTATTGAGACAATTCAGCCAAGGCAGCCAAGTGAGTATCGTTAGCACCTTCTGGAGCTGCAATCATGAAGAAAAGGTCAGTTGGTTGGCCATCCAAACTTTCATAATCTACGCCTTTATTTGACTTGGCAAAAAGCACCGTCGCTTCTTTCACCGCAGTATTTTTGCTGTGAGGCATAGCAATCCCGTCACCCAAGCCTGTAGAAGTCAAGGCTTCACGAGCCAAAATTCCTTCTTTGAAAGTCTCAAAGTCTGTCACATAGCCATGCTCCACTAGACTTTGAATCATTTCTTCGATAACAGCTTTTTTCTCTGTCGCTTGCAGGTCTAGCAACATCACATCTTTTCTTAGTAAGTCTTGAATTTTCATATTTTTTCTACCTCTACTTTTTCATAGATTTCTTTTATGTAATCAGCTGTCGCCAAATCATCTGAGAAGGTGGTTGCCGTTCCGCAGGCCACTCCCCATTTGAAAGCTTGAATAACATCGCCAGAGCGGACGAACTCTCCAGTAAATCCAGCCACCATAGAGTCGCCAGCACCTACAGAATTTTTAACATTGCCTTTGATAGGTTTGGCGAAGTAAGCACCCTCTTGAGTTACCAGTAAAGCCCCGTCTCCAGCCATGGAAATGATCACATGTTGGGCACCCTTGGCTAAGATTTGACGTGCATAACTCTCAATCTGATCCAAGCTTTCGAGCTTGACTCCGAAAATATCACCTAGTTCATGATTGTTAGGTTTGACCAAGAGCGGCTCAAACTCTAAAGAATCCAGCAGCGTCTGTCCTTCAAAGTCACAAACCACTTGTGCACCTGTCTTTCTGGTCAGACCGATTAACTCCTTGTAGACAACATTTCCTAGATTTTTAGGACTGCTGCCCGCAAAGACTACTGTATCTTCCGATGTCAGAGAAGAAAGGAACTTCTCCAGTTCTTCTAGTTTCTGACTGGAAATTTCTGGACCAGCTCCGTTAATTTCTGTCTCAGCATCCGCTTTAATCTTGACATTGATACGAGTATCCTGCTCAACCTCTACAAAATGGCTGTAAATCCCTTCCTCTTCTAGAGTATCTGTGATGAACTTGCCAGTAAAACCACCGATAAAGCCAGTCGCTGTATTCTCAACACCTAGACGTTTGAGAACTCGGCTAACGTTGATTCCCTTCCCGCCAGCGAATTTGTCGTCACTGTCCATCCGATTGACGCTTCCTATAAGGACCTTGTCCAGACGGACAATATAGTCGATGGAAGGGTTTAGTGTGACAGTATAAATCATACTTCAATCACCTCCGTTTTTTCTTTCAGCGCTTGAATCACTTCAGATTCATTTTGATTAGTAATAATGCTTGCTTTGGCAAGAGGAGCGACCTTTACAAATGACGACTGTCCTAGTTTAGAAAGATCAACCAAGACATAAGTCTTCTTAGCGTTCTCTAAAATCGCTCTTTTGACAGCTCCTTCCTCCATATCTGGAGTGGTAAAGAAGCCATCATCAATGCCATTCATTCCAATAAAGGCCTTATCGAAATTCAACTGACCGATTTGATTTAGGGCAACACCGCCAATGCTAGCATCCGTTGAGCGCTTGACCTTTCCGCCGATAATGACCGTCGGGATATTGCGCTCTACCAACTTGGTCGCATGGTGGATAGAATTGGTGACAACTGTCACCCTTGGATCATGCAGCTCATTGACTAAAAGCTCATTGGTTGTCCCCGCATCAATAAAAATCACATCATGCTCTTGAATCAAGCTTGCTGCCATCTTGGCAATAGCTGTCTTTTCTTGAATGCTTTTGATAGATTTTTCCTGATTGCTCTCCTCTTCTTGCAGAAAATGAAGGCTTTCGGCTCCACCATGAACCCGTCGCAGTTTATGCTCGCTCTCCAGTTCATCCAAATCTCTTCTGATAGTTGACTCTGAAGTGTTTAAAGCATGTACTAGATAGTCTAAAGAAACAAATTTTTCTCTTATGACTGTCTCTAGAATAACTTGCTTTCTTTCCGACTTCAGCATAAAGCACCTCCTTTGGAATCGTTTACGATTATTATTATACCTCTTTATTTTTCAATGTCAACCATTTTCTGTCAAAAACTTTCATTTTCTATCTTTTTATCGAACAAAAAAGAGCTGGACTATATCCAACTCCTTACATATCGTTGCATAACTGCCAAATAAAAGGCAATTAGCTATTATTGATCAATGATACAAGATAAGCTGCCATGACAGGCAGAAAGGTTCCAAGAAAAGTAAACACAACCAGAACCCAGAACCAGACTGACTTAAAAGCCTGTCGGTAGGTCCCTGGGAGCGAACGATTTGTGTCAATGTATTCCTTAAATTTTGGCCATTTCAAGATTAAGAGCAAAAGAAATACTGTACTGCCAGCGATTAATAGGCCGTAAAAAACGATGTTAACAATAGGCTCTGGAGCTTTTTTTGAAAGAAAAGCTATACCTTCTGCTATGACAAAGTTATTGAGAGCATGAAAAATGATAGACCAGATAATCGAATACTCAAAAGCGATATAGCCAAAGCCTAAACCAATCAAACTAGCAAAATAAAACTGATAAAGATTTTCGTGAAAAAGACCAAACAAAATCGCAGTCAGAAGAATGGCAAAAATCTTTCCATGCTTCTCTAACGCTCGCAAACCAGCGCCTCTGAAAATAATTTCCTCCGTAACTGGAGCCATCAAAGATGAATAAATCAGCATAGTCAGTGTCTCAGAACCGCCGCTCCCTGATTCCATACCAGAAAGATTCAGATTGAAGAGCTGAATGATAGCCTCCATGAGCTGATTGACAACAGCTGTGAATAATTGGGCAAATAAAAGAAAGCAAATCATGTAAAAGAAAACTTTAGGAGTCATCTTCCGTCCTTTACGACGAAGGTCATATTTGAAGAGCTGCTTGCCCCGAGACACTGTAAAAGTAAGAACGCCAAGACAGGAAGCTAGAATATAGGCTCCACCATCTTTTTCAATAAATTTAGTGAGAACTTCCTGGGTCTTTTGGATATCCATACCTTGCCCAGGCATGATAACGAAAAAAGCCACAAATGCATAAATGAAAACAGAACCAAGCATGACCCATAAGTAAGTAAAGCAAGTCGCTGAAAATCTTCCTAGATCTTTTTTAGGATTTAAAGGTTCGGGTATATAATACATAAAATCTCCTATATTAAGTTTGCTCTTTACTCTTTCTGCTCAGAAAATATAAGGTCAAAAAGATTCCCTCATAAAGCAAAGCAAAAAGGATAAAGGCGTGCATGAAAAATTCTTCTGGCAGAATCCAAATGACAGGATCCTTAGCCGGGTCAAACATCCAAGTATTGTCTCCGGCAAAGAGAACTTGATGAAAGAGTGTAAAAAAATTGTTGAAACCAATCATAAAAGCCAGTCCAGCAAAGACAAGTGGCAAGATACTGATCACTAGAAAAGCCCGTCTGTAGAGACCTAAGAATCCCTTTTTAACAACTTTTTTGATAAAGAAGATAAAGGCCGGCAAAGTTATTAGAAAAACAGTCTGTGCCAAGTGAAAAAGATACTTGACTGCCTGAAAATGATGCAGGCCAGCTGTTGACGAGCGGAAATCCGGCATCGCCAGCATCTGGCTAAAAGGATTGGTCAGGTAATTCATCAAAATATTAAAATTATACTGAATGGTCTCTGATTTCAAATAAACCTTACCTGGTAAGGCAAAATAAGAAATCTCCATAGGGTATAAGAGCCAGGCCAGATAAATGGTTAGCAATATCGCTGTTGCCAACAAGCACAAAGCGCTGGCTAAAAATCTCAACTTATCACGCATCGAAGTCCCACTCCGCTAGGCTAGACAAGACATGAGTCGGCTGAATTGGCAGATTAGGCACTTCTTCTGGCAGAGTAAAGCCTGTCGTAACCAAGAGGGTCGGAATGCCATTGTCGATTCCCGCTCGAATATCTGTCAGATAGTTATCGCCCACCATGACCACTTCTTCACGCGCCAGACCTAAATGCTCTATGGCTTTTTCCATGATGATGGCATTTGGCTTGCCGATAAAGGTCGGCTCAACCCGAGTGGCTGCTTCCAAGAGGGCGTTGATAGCACCTGCTCCCGGCTGCAGACCGCGCTCCGTCGGAATATTGAGATCAGGATTGGTCCCGATAAAGTGAGCGCCTTTTTGAATAGCCAGAGTCGCTATTGTCAGCTTCTCATAATCCACTTCCCAGTCCAGCCCCACTACCACATAGTCAGGATTTTCTGTATCCTCTATATATCCAGCTTCTTCAATGGCATGTTTAAGTCCAACATCACCGATGACATAAGCTTTCTTGCCTAGATTTTTTTCCTGCATATAGTCAATAGTAGCTAAGGTTGCTGTGTAAATTGTCTCAAGTGGCGTCTCAATATTGAAATTTGCAGCCAGCATGGTCTGCACTGCTTCTGGCGTGCGTGTGGTATTATTGGTCACAAAAAGATAGGGAATACCACGTTTCTGCAACTCATGCACAAAAGCTTCACCAGCCGGAATTCTGCTCTTGCCCTTATAAATCGTCCCGTCTAAATCAATCAAATATCCTTTATAAGTCATTTCTACTCTTCCTAACTTTCCTGATTAAACTCTTGCCAGGTAACCAAAGCCTGGGCATTGACTTCGCTGTCACTGGAAATCCGATGATTGCTCTGCAGACCTTCTAGGTCATAGCTAGAAGCAATCATGCCGCCCGGTCGAACTTCCTTGACATACTTGAGATGGACTTTCTTGGGAATGTGCTGAGTGAGGAAGTCTGCGCCCATGACCTCAAAAATCCAATCCAGATACTTGCTATTATTGACATGGCCGTTCATATCCAAGTCATAAAAGCGTACATGGTAGTCCTTGCTGACAGGATTTTCCAAGTCTGGATACTTAGGACCGCGCAGTAATTTTTTGGAAAACTCAGATTGATATGGCGCTACAATCTCCGGATCAACGGCACGAACCTTGCGGCTATCTCGATCCATAAGGACAAAGGTTGCCATCATCTGAATAATGGCTTCACCTGCTTCATCAAAAATCGTGAAGCGACGGTAGCAAAAGAGCCGATTGTAGGTCAAAGCTTCTGTTTCAATGGTAATTTCCTCTGCAAATCGTGGCAGACGTGTCACATCAATATCATAGTCCGTGATAATCCAGACTAAGTTATACTGCTCCAGCATATCCTTGTCACTGACGCCAAGCTCAATCGACTGCATCCCCGATACCTGCAAGGACAACAGGATGACATCCGGCAGCTTGATATGGCCATTCATATCTGCCATATCAAAAGGAATTTTCATTTTCATTTGATAAGTTAAGCCCA
>ERZ773090.438-NODE-438-length-23183-cov-29.5729_pt1 | contig 23183 bp, 4 predicted proteins | sample MGYA00580579_ERZ773090 | MGnify/ENA primary metagenome ERZ773090 (study PRJEB29015, sample SAMEA2738014) | human oral metagenome | biome: human oral; feature: human-associated habitat; material: dental | place: China | collected 2132 ... | reverse complement strand
GAATTATGGTTGGTTTTGACTATGTCAAAACCCGCACTCTGGCATATGTTCAATCATATGATTGATTACCTATCATTGTTCAGTTTTCAAAGATCTGTGCCCCTTCATATGGGGTACTTGAATATAATAACATTTCCATATACTCATGTCAACAAAATTTGGACAAATTTTACTACAAATTTCAGAAAATTTTTACCATTATTTTTGCACAATTTCACGGCCTAATTTTACAGATTCGAAACTTGAGTTATATCACTCTTTTAGACATATCATATAACAAGAATTTAAAGCAAAAAGAAGCCGCAACAAGAATACATATATTGCATTCTGTTGCGGCCTCTTGCCTATATATCAGTGTGTTTATAGAATCCCTTATTTGCGTCTCAACACTGCATATTAAAAACTTTTATATATAAGGTATTGCATCTGCATACCCTATACAACAAAAGTCATACATATAAAGATTTAGTTATATATGTATTGGATAATTAGTTATCTGTTTGAATCGCTTCACGAAGGTTAATTTCGTGCATATCGCCAACAGAAGGTTCTTCTGCAGACATATTCTTCACAGTTTGTTTTGTAGCAAACCAAACTGCTTCGTTCATGTAATAACGCAATTCTTCATTAGATACATGTTCTTGATCTTGAGCCATGATATCAAGCATAGCATCTTCCAATGCTTGTGCTTCTTCATCAGTCAAAGGACCGCCAACGGCCTTTTGTTTTTGAAGCAATTCATTCATGCGATCAACCATGCTGCGCAATACATTGTAACCATAGCTATTTGTGTAACCTTGGTCCTTATCATATTTAGGGAATGTGTAATAGCTATACTCGTTTTTATTACGGTTTTCACCATTCCAGTTCAATGCAGTTTCTTGGCCATGTACATAACCTAAAGAATGTTTACGGAAATAATCAGCATAATTATGCTTATCTTTAGAATGTAACCATTTAGCTTCTTCTTTAGTTAACGCTTGATGATTATTCTTTTTGCTTTCAGCTAAAGCAATATGTTTTTCCGCATTTTCCCATGCTTTCACAAATTCATGGATACTTTGCACCGCCTGAGGGCTAGCCACAGGAACCAATACAACAGAACCTGTTGTAGGCGCTTTAGCCGGATTTGGCAAAAGCAATGGATCATCATATGTAGCAGATGCCGCATTAACATGGAATACGCCACTGCCAAATAATACTGCCGCTGTGAAAGCAAGCAAAGTGGATTTTTTCATTATATATTCCTCTTTTCTATCAACGAATTAAATCGGGTGGGAGGACCCTCAAAAGGGAATCCTCAACCCGTAATGTTCAGTATGAACGTATTATAAACCTAGTCTTGCCATCATTGCAGCAATATTAGCTTTCATTTGTTCATTTTCAGCTTTCAAATCAGCTACTTCACCTTTTAATCCTTGATTTTCAGCTTTCATTGCAGCAAGTTCACGTTGCATTGCATATGTAGAACTGATAGGTCCTTTACGATAACGATCTGCAGTTTCTGCTTCGCCGTCTCTGTTACCTACTTTCCAAGTTACACCAGCATTTGCCATCATATGGCTATTGCTGCCTGCCCAAGCAACACCAGCATGTAACATCATGGATTCATTCTTATAATGAGCCACACCTAATGCCAATGCGGAGTCACCACGGTAGTTACCGTAACCTGCCATGATTTGAGTAGGTTCGTAAGGGTCATAAGCCATAGGTTTCAATGCGGACAACGCGGAGGACATAGCACCAACTTGACGAACTTCATTTACAACATTATTCATGCTATTTGCAACACGATTAAGTTGGGAACCATTAACAGCATCAGTAGAAGTGGAGCTAATTTCGCCTGGTGCCACGTTAGTAATCTTATTACCACCGTTATTCAAACCAGAGCTTGTTAAGGATACGCTGCCACCACCATTATTTTTGATTGTGATACCATTACCGTTTGTCACAGTTGTATGACCGGAGTTATCCATAGTTGTAATGGAATTGATGCCAGTAATATCTTTTGCCAAACGAACATTCAAGCTACCGTTGTTGTCAGAGATAACACCAATATTGTTTGCAGTGGAAAGTTTGCTTTCATCAGTGATGCCACCTTTAACGGTTACTTTTTCACCTAAGTTACGATGGAATGCACCTTTGTCACCTTCAAAGTCCAAGCCAGCTTTCTTAAGGCCGTCGATACCTTTCTTCAAGTCGCCGATGTTTGCACCGTTTGTTAAGCTGCTGCTATTATCAGCGATATTGTTGATATTTTCGCCTGCTGCAAAACCGCTTGCCATATTAACAACTTGATTACCACCATTGTTCAAGCCGTCCTTAGTTAATGTTACTGCACCAGTACCATCTTTAGGGGATCCTTGACCTGCTGGAGGTGTAGTAATGGCAACACCGTTGCTGCTAACAGTAGTAGTTACTTTAGTACCACCCATGCCGGATGTAACTACCATGCCATCTGCAGTTGTTCTTGTGCTCTTAGTCCGTTTATCAGTAGTTACAACACCATCAGCAGTCAATTCAGTGGCCTTAGTTGGATTATCTACAAGTACACCTTTAGCTGTTGTTTGAGTTGTATTATTTTGATTATCAGATACTTTCACATTACCTGCAGTAAGAGCAGTTGTATTACCTAATGTATCAGTGCTTGTAACACCTACACCGTTTGTTACAGTAGAGAATTTCTTATCGTCAGTAGTGGTAATCACACTGCGTAAGTTCAAGTCTTTTTTGATATCTACAGTATATGTTTTAGACTTATCTGCATTAACTGTAGTTTCTACAGTTGTATTGCCGCTATCGCCAGCTTTCACTGTTGTAGTTGCTGCCGCCATGCTGCTCTTCAACTGCTGAACGTTAACTGCATCTGTATCATTTACACCAGCTGCCACGTTAGTAATCTTTTGATTATTTGCGTTTAAGCCTTCGTTAGAAATGTAAGTTTTACCGCCTACAGATACGCCCTTATCATCAAGAACAACTTGTTTGTTTGGATCGGAACCAACAGTTACGGAATCAAGACCTTTAAGGTTCTTAGCGAGTTTAACGTTCAAGTTGCCGTTTTCATTAACTACGCCAATGTTACCATTTGAAAGTTTAGAAGCATCAGATTCGCCACCTTTGAGTTCCAATGTTTGACCGAGGTCTTTATGGATAGCTTCACCGGAGTCGCCTTTGAAGTTCAAGCCTTTCTTAGTCAAGTCTTGAGTGTTCTTATCAATTTTGTTATCTACAACTTTCAATTGATCTTCTGTTGCAGCTTGACCATTAGTGATCTTATTAGGATCCCAAGTTCTGTTAGTCAAATCGTTAACAGTACCAGAACCACCGTTGATAGTTACCTTGCCGGAGTTGATAGTGCCGTTTGTACCATTGATATTTACAGCATTAGCACCTTCGCCAGCTCTAATGATACCTGTTGTACCATCGAAATGAACTGATGTACTACCGGAGCCCAATGTCACTGTGTCTTTCAAGTTTACAGTGTATGTTTTAGCTTTTGTAAGATCGTTGATTTCTTCTTCAACATGGATGTTCTTGCTACCTTTTACCTTAGTATCGGACGCAGCTTTTACTTCATTCAATTGTTTAAGGTTAACAGCATCACTATCTTCTGTACCAGCTTTAACATTTTTGATTTGCGTATTGTTAGCATTGAAGCCGTTGTTTGTAACAAATGTATTACCACCAATAGTCAAGCCATTGTTGTTGATTGTTGTTTGACCAGTTGTTACGCTGTTCAAGCCTGTTAAATCTTTTGCAAGTTTAACATTCAACTTACCGTTTTCGGATACCACACCGATATTGTTGTCAGACAATTTAGCTTTATCAGTAATGCCACCTACAACATCCAATGTTTGACCAAGATCTTTATGGATTACTTCGCCAGAATCAGCTTGGAAGTTTAAGCCTTTCTTAGTCAAGTTTTCAGTGTTCTTATCAATTTTGTTATCTACAACTTTCAATTGATCTTCTGTTGCAGCTTGACCGCTTGTGATGTTATTAGGGTTCCAAGTAATGTTAGTCAAGTTGTTTACAGTACCATTTGCACCGTTAACTAGAACTTTACCTGCATTAATGTTGCCTGTTACACCATTGATAGTTACTGCATTCGCACCGTTACCAGCTTTTACGATACCTTTTGTACCGTCGATGTTAACTGCTGTGTTACCGGAACCTAATGTTACAGTATCTTTCAATGCAACTGTGTAAGTTTTAGCTTTTGTAGTTGGATCTACAGCTTCATCAACATTGATGTTTTTGCTACCTTCTACTTTTGTATTAGATGCAGCTTTTACATCGTTCAATTGTTTAACATTTACAGCATCATTATCTTCTACGCCAGCAGTTACGTTTTTGATTTGTGTATTGTTAGCGTTGAAGCCATTATCTGTAACGAATTGTTTGTTATTGATTGTCAAGCCATCATTGTTAATAGTTGTTTGACCAGTTGTTACGCTGTTCAAGTTTGTTAAGTCTTTTGCAAGTTTAACATTCAACTTACCGTTTTCGGATACAACACCGATATTGCCATCAGACAATTTAGCTTTATCAGAAATGCCACCTACAACATCCAATGTTTCACCAAGGTTTTTATGAATGCTTGTTGCATCATCGCCTTGGAAGTTCAAGCCTTTATTAGTGTTGTCTGTAACTTTTTGATCTACAGATTTCAATTGGTCTTCTGTTGCAGCTTGACCGCTTGTGATATTGGCAGGATCCCAAGTTTTGTTAGTCAAGTTGTTTACAGTACCGTTTGCACCGTTAACAAGAACTTTACCTGCATTGATATTACCTGTTACGCCATCGATTGCTACTTTGCCAGCATTGATTGTGCTGTTTACACCGTTGATAGTTACTGCATTAGTGCCGTCACCAGCTTTTACGATACCTTTTGTACCGTCGATGTTAACTGCTGTGTTACCGGAACCTAATGTTACAGTGTCTTTCAACGCAACTGTGTAAGTTTTAGCTTTTGTAGTTTGATCTACAGTTTCATCAACATTGATATTTTTGCTGCCTTCTACTTTTGTATTAGATGCAGCTTTTACATCATTCAATTGTTTAACGTTAACAGCATCGTTGTCTTCTACACCAGCAGTTACGTTTTTGATTTGCGTATTGTTAGCGTTAAAGCCATTAGCTGTAACGAATTGTTTGTTGTTGATTGTCAAGCCATCGTTGTTGATAGTTGTTTGACCTGTTGTTACACTGTTCAAGCCTGTTAAATCTTTTGCAAGTTTAACATTCAACTTACCATTTTCGGATACTACACCGATATTGTTGTCGGACAATTTAGATTTCTCAGTAATGCCACCTACAACATCTAATGTTTGACCAAGATCTTTATGAATTAATTCGCCAGAATCAGCTTGGAAGTTCAAGCCTTTCTTAGTCAAGTCAGTGCTGTTGTCAGTGATTTTCTTATCAACAGATTTCAATTGATCTTCTGTTGCAGCTTGACCGCTTGTGATATTTGCAGGATCCCAAGTTGTATTAGTCAAGTTGTTTACAGTACCTGTAGTACCATTGACAGTCACTTTACCGGAGTTGATAGTGCCGTTTGTACCATTGATAGTCACAGCATTAGCACCGTCACCAGCTTTCACGATACCTGTAGTACCGTTGATGTTGATTGCTTTATCGCCGGAACCTAAAGTTACATTGTCTTTCAATGCTACTTTATAAGTTTTAGCGTGTGTATTAGGGTCTACTGTGGAATCAACATTGATGTTTTCGCTACCTTCTACTGTAGTGTTAGACGCATTTTTAACTTCGTTCAATTGATTCAAGTTAACTGCATCATTACCATCAGTACCAGCTTTTACGTTTTTGATTTGTGTGTTGTTAGCATCAAAACCGTTAGCTGTAACGAATTTATTACCACCAATTGTTAAACCTTCGTTATTAATTGTTGTAGCACCAGTTGTTACACTTGTTAAGCCAGTCAACTCTTTAGCGAGTTTAACATTCAACTTACCGTTTTCAGATACTACACCGATATTATTATCGGACAATTTAGCTTTATCGGAAGTACCACCTACAACGTCTAATGTTTCGCCAAGATCTTTATGAATGCTTGTAGCGTCATCGCCTTTGAAGTTCAAGCCCTTCTTAGTCAAGTTGCTACCATTGTCAGTAATTTTCTTATCAACAACTTTCAATTGATCTTCTGTTGCAGCTTGACCGCTTGTGATATGGTCAGCATCCCAAGTGATATTTGTTAAGTTGTTTACAGTACCTTTAGCACCGTTAACAAGAACTTTACCGGAATTGATATTGCCTGTTACACCGTCAATCGCTACGTTACCAGCATTAATTGTGCTGTTTGTACCGTTGATTGTCACAGCATTATTGCCTTCGCCAGCTTTCACAATACCTTTTGTGCCGTCGATATTAACAGCAGTATTGCCAGAACCCAATGTTACTGTATCTTGTAAACCAACTGTATACGTCTTAGCTTTAGTAAGTGGATCTTCAGAATCAGCTACATTGATGTTTTTACCTGCTTTTACAACAGTTTTAGCTGCCGCTGCGTTGTTAGATACTTCTTTCAACTGTTTAAGGTTAACTGCATGGTTATCCTCTGTACCAGCTTTCACGTTTGTGATTTGAGTATCGTTAGCATTGAAGCCATTGCTTGTAACAAATGTGTTACCACCGATTGTCAAACCATTGTTGTTAATAGTTGTAGCACCAGTTGTTACGCTGTTCAAGCCTGTCAAATCTTTAGCAAGTTTAACATTCAATACGCCGTTGTTATTAACTACGCCGATATTATTTTCTGAAAGTTTAGATGCATCAGCTTGACCACCAGAGATTTTCAATGTTTGACCAAGGTCTTTATGAATTGCAGTACCTGCATCGCCTTGGAAGTTCAAGCCTTTTTCTACGATTTCAGTTTTTGTAGTATCAATTTTATTGTCTACTACTTTTAATTGATCTTCTGTCGCAGCTTGACCATTAGTAATAGCCTTAGGATTCCAAGTTCTGTTAGTCAATTCGTTAACAGTACCTGTAGTACCATTGATTGTTACTTTACCGGAGTTGATAGTACCATTTGTGCCATTGATAGTTACAGCATTAGCACCGTCGCCAGCTTTAACGATACCTGTTGTACCGTTAATATTGATAGCTGTATTACCAGAGCCTAATGTTACGTCATCTTTCAAGCCTACAGTATACGTTTTAGCTTTAGTTACATTATCGATGCTTTCATCAACTTTAATGTTTTTGCCTTCAGCTACTTTCGTATTAGCTGCAGATGCACTGTTGGATACTTCTTTCAATTGTGCCAAGTTTACTGCATCGCTGTCGATTGTACCACGAGCAACGTTAGTAATCTTGTTACCACCATTATCTAAACCAGATTTAGTAAGGGATACGGATGCATTATTTGTAGCACCGTTACTGATAGTTACACCGTTAGAAGTAACTTTTGTATCGCCTACAGTTACGCTATTCAAACCTTTAAGGTCTTTTGCCAAACGAACTTTCAAATCGTTAGAACCGTCAGATACAACACCGATATTGTCTTCTGCAGTCAATTTAGAAGCTTCTGTAATGCCACCTTTAACGTTAACTTGTTCACCAAGTTTCTTATTGATTACGTTACCGGAGTCAGCACCGAATTTCATGCCTTTATTGATCAATTCTTCTTTAGTCTTGAACAATTGGCTACCGTTGATAGCATCTTTAGATGTAGCTGTTACAGCGCCATCTTTTACATTTGTAATTGTAGTGCCGTCAGCACCTTCCAATGTTACCTTAGTTTTATCAACAACACCGTTATTGATGTCATATTTAACAGCACGATCTGTCAATTTATCTACGGAAGATTTAGATGCAATGTTATTGATTGTAACTTGTTCTTTAACGCCTGCATGGTTTTTATCCTCTACAGTCAAGGATACTTCACCATTGTCGTTTACCTTATAGGAACCGTCAGCGCTGGAGTTTCTTACAAGACGATAGTCAGTTGCACTGCTACCTTGTTGAGTGATTTGTTCACTAACTTTTTTCAACTGATCTTCAGTCGCAGCACGACCGGATACGATAGATGTGGAATCCCAGTTTTTATTGCTCAAGTTAGTTACATAATTACCAGTTTCGCTTGCATGTTTCGTATTTTGAACAGTTTGAGCACCCATTACAACAGCGCCAGCAGTCACTCTGCCTGCAGTACCATCAAGAACTACTTGATTGTTACCGCTACCCAATGTCACTTTGTTGTTCAAACGAAGATCATATTTAGCACCTTCAGTGCTTGTAGCAGGAGTCGTTGTCAATTTAAGGTTATCATCGGAAACAGTTACTTTTGAATGTTTACCTGCTTCGATTTTCACATCATGTAATTGGCTACCATTTACAGCATCTGTAGAAGTAGAGGATACTTCACCGGCTTTCAAGTTAGTAATTGTTGTACCGCCTTGGCCTTCCAAAGTAACCTTGTTTTTATTAACAGTTGCACCATTAAGATCATATTTAACAGCACGTTCTGTCAATTTATCCAATTCAGTTTTGGATGCGATATTGTTGATTGTTACCGTATTAGCAGGGTTGTTAGGATGAGCTTCATCTTTAACTTTTAAATCAACTTTGTTGTTTTCTACAGAGTAAGAACCATCTGCAGAATTTGTATTGTTAATCAAACGGTAATCTGTTTTCGCTGCATTAGTAGTCTTGATTTCATCAGACACTTTTTTCAACTGATCTTCAGTTGCTGCACGACCAGATGTGATTGTAGGGTTTTGAACATTCCATTCTTTGTTGTCCAAACCAGTTACATAGTTTTTATTGTCGCTATGTTTACCTACACGAACAGAACCTGCAGTTACGCTGTTCAAACCTGTTAGGTCTTTTGCCAACTTAACATTAAGGTTGCCGTCTTTAGCTACAACACCGATGTTGTTGTCAGATAAAGCACCTGTAGCGCCACCAGTAATACCTAAAGTATCACCAAGTTGTTTATTGATTTTAACATTGTTATCGCCTTGGAAGCTTAAGCCTTTAGCGATTTTGTTAGTGTTATTTGTGATATTAGTAGTATTAATATCTTGTTGCTCTTTAGAAGCAAGGTTCGTCAACTTAACTTGTTTAGGGTTGGAACCATCAGCATCCGCAACAGTCAATGTCATGCTACCGTCAGCAGCTACTTTATATTCGCCGTTACTGCCTGCTGCAGGGTTTGCAATCAAGCGGTAGTCAGTTTTGGAAAGACCATTAGAGATTTTAGAGATATCAACATCGAATGTTTGATTATCATTACGTGTCAATGTCAATCTCTTACCGTCATTGGATACTGTACCGGATGTAACATAAGTATTTTTCAAACCTGTTACTTCAGCGGTCAAACCGTTTGTACCGGTCATGTTAATCTTGCCATTACCGTTTGCTTCATAAGTAGCAGCACCACGTTGTAAGTATTTATCGTATTTAGCCGCAATACGAGAGATATCACCGATATTAGCCGCATTTGTTAATGTATCGCCACCGGATTTTACATTAGTGATTTGATTACCACCAGCATTGATACCTCTTGTGCTCATGGATACATTACCTGTTGTAACGGAGTTGAAGCTTGCATCTTCAACAGTTGCAACCGTAACATTATCTCCGGAGCCTTCTAATGCAATATTTTTACCAGCTTTAAAGTTAACTGTACGATTAGGCGCTTTTACATCTTTTAGCTTTCTACCGTCAACTTGAAGTTCCCAACCTTGGTTTGCAGATTTAATAGCTTCATGAACGGTATTTTTACCTGTATCACCAATGTTAGTCATGGTGATAGTACCGTTTTGGTCAACCTGAGCATTGCCGCCTAAGATATTCTTAGTGCTGTTAGCTACATTACCTACTGCATTAGCAACGCCATATAATTGGCTACCATTAATAGCATCTGTAGATTGTGCACTTACACGACCAGCAGCAACGTTTGTAATTGTACGTTTTGTAGAAGTATTACCTACGCTAACTGTGGAATCAGCAGTACCACCTGCATAGTTGTATTTTAAACCATTAATAGTTTCACTAGCTGTGCTTACAGGGGCAGCTGTTGCAGAATTAGCACCTAATGCAACGCCACGAACATTATTTACTGTTGCTTTGCTACCGAGAGCTAAACCTTCGTTTTCTTGTACACTAGCTTCGCTACCGATTGCTACCGCATCAGTTACTTCTTTTTGAGCTTTAAGTTTAGTGATTAATTCAGGATTATCTTTGTAAACGCTACGATCACGTACACGTTCTAATGTACCAGCTTGAGCGCTTACGCCTAATGCGATGGAACGGGAACCAGTTGCTTGTGCATCATCACCGATAGCCACAACATTTTTCTTGTCCCCATCTTGAGTGCTCAAAGCACTCGCTTCACGACCCATAGCAATAGAGCCGTAACCTTCGGAATGAGCATTATTACCGATAGCTGTAGAACGTTCACCTAATGCCCATGCCGCATTACCTGCAGCCACAGAAGATCCGCCCAATGCATATGTATCATTACCAAGAGCAACACCAGAACCACCATGAGCACGTGCAGAGTTACCTACAGCAACGGAGTTATTTACTTTATAAGTTGGGTCATTTTGAATGCCGGATTCAGCATTATTACCAATAGCGATGCCATCTTTCGCACGAGTTTGCGCATTGTTACCAAGAGCAACCGCATTATCACGATAATGTGCTGCACCGTTACCGATAGCTACACCTTGTATTCCCTGAGAAAGGGCATTACTGCCGATAGCTATGCCATGAGTAAAGTTTTCACCTTTATAATTTCTACCTGCCGCTACATTAGCACCTGTACCCATAGCTATACTATCATCAGTATTTGATTTAGCACCTTGACCGATAGCAATAGCACGAGCTGCATTAGCTTGAGTATTAGTAGTTCCGTCATATGCTGTGTACGGTGTACCTTTTGCATCTGTTAATGGATCAGGATTTGCAGAACCGATAGCAATGGATTGATCACCTGTTGCTAATGCGGAGTGGCCCATAGCCAAGCTCGCTTTACCTTGTGCGGATGCTGCCGTACCAATAGCTGCCGCATATTGTTCACCTGCATAGGCTTGACGCATCATCGCCAAGGAGTTAAAGCCTTTTGCCTTCGCAGCAGAACCAACAGCAATAGCACCGATTTGTTCAGATTGAGCATAGTGGCCTAAACCGATACCCAACGCACGAGATTGGGAATAGTCACCGATAGAAATACCAGACACGGAGCCATCATTAGCACGAGCATTCGCATTGTTACCGATTTGGATACCAAACACCTTATTATTTGTATATAAATTTCCTAGTCCTGGATTCCCTGGTGTTTTGTAATCATACATCTGAATATAAGGAGAATTTTGGCTAGGATATAAATACGTAAACCCACCATCACTAGGGCCTTCACCAGGAGCCAAAGAAAGGCCTCTGTTAGGCGCTGCATCAACACCCGAAATCAACCCACTACCGCAGGTTAAAACCATAGCCGCCAAGCCAACTTTTACCGAAGCTTTAGCGGAATTACTAACAAAGCTTTTGGAGCCACGAGTATGGCTTTTTGCGATTTCAGATACAACGACATATGCGCCCCGTACCTGACTCCAAATTACCCTATAAATACGATTCATTTAGTAGTACCTACCTTTCACACAGTTTTATAAGGGATTCTAAAACCAACACTAAAACACTAAAAATAATAAAATTTTCATCAAAAATTTAATTACTATACATATAAAATATCAGATTAGTTTATGAATGTAAATATATTTTTTTCACATTTCGCTCATTTATTTTCAGAACTTTAAACTTCTTTTAAAAATTGATTTTCTTACTCATTTAAATATATTTTCAATCATAAAAACCCTTGCTACAATGGGCCAAACAATACTTATAATCTAAAACTAATGATTTTATAGTAAATTAATCATATTCATAATTTTCGATTAAAATTATATGTTCTGTATTATACACTATTATGAAAGGTTTGTGAAGTCAAATACAAAAAAAGAACGAAAGTCTTTTCACAGTAGACTTTCGTTCTTTCATTTTATATACCATATAGGGTTAAAATCATCTAATCTTCATGGGTATTTTCTGGTACATTAACAGATTTTACCACATGAATATAAAATGAAATCTATATGATTTACATGCCTAAACGACTCATAATAAGAGCTAATTGTCGCTTAGTTTCTTCGTTATCTTTCTGTAGACGAAGGTTGTCTTCTTTCAATGCCGCATAGTCTGCAGTTAATTTCTCATCCTGCGCTTTCATGCGTGCATTTTCAGCTTTCAAAGCAGTCATTTCATCCTGCATTACGTACATAGAGCTGATAGGGCCGCCCTTGTATCGTTCAGGAATAGCCTTCTTCTCATCAGAAGAACCAAATTTACGAGTTACACCGGCATTCACCATATTATGACGACTACCAACAGATACGCCTGCATGGAACATAGTGTTTTCCGATGTGTAGTGAGCAACACCTAACGCTGCTGCGGTTTCACCTCTGTAATTGCCGATACCAGCCATCACTTGAGTTGGTTCTAACGGATCGTATTGGATCGGTTTCAACGCAGACATAGCTGCTGCATGAGCACCTACACGTTGCGTTTCACCCGCCACGGAATTAATGGCATTGGCCATGCCCTCCGTAACGCCCTTCAATTGATTTACGTTGACCGCATCTGTGCCGTTTACACCAGGGCCTACATTGCTAATTGTTTTACCACCGTTATTCAATCCATCTTTAGTAAGACTTACAGTATTACCGCTAGCAGGAGTAATGGTTATACCACTGCCGTTCACAACCGTAGAGTTACCACCAGCATCCTTAGTCGTTACAGACGTAAGACCTTTCAAATCTTTTGCCATACGAACCTTGAGGTTGCCCGTACCGTCGGATACGACGCCCAAGTTATCTTCGGATGTCAACTTGCTAGCATCAGTAATACCACCAACTACGTTTACCTGTTCGTTAAGCTTTTTGTTAATCACACTACCGGAATCGCCACCGTATTTCATACCATCGTCTTTGGTGGCCACTTGATGTGTCTTGCCCTGTTCATCTTGGTACTTAATACGAGTAATAGCATTGCTTCCGAGATCAGAATCGCCCTTATCAGCAGTAATATCTGCATTGCGACCATCTTTGCCAGTTAAACCAATGTGACCAACGCCGTCTTTGCCGGACATAGATACAGCATCTTTACCGTCTTTACCTGTAACAGCTACTTTGCCGTCTGTACCATTCGCAGCGTCTGGACCTGTAATAGAAACGCCATCTTGACCATTTTTGCCGACTTTCACCTTATCAGTATTGACCGTATCAGCAGTAACTGTTTTGGTAGTAATGCTATCGGTCTTAAGGTTCTTAGCCATTTTAATAGTAACATTACCATTTTCGGCTACTGTTTTGATATTTTCGCCAGAATAATCGCTATCGGCCCCTTGTCCTTCACCTTTGATGGTAACCTTTTGACCTAAATCACGGTGGAAATCACCTGTATTACCGGCAAAATCCATGCCTTTCTTCGTAATGTCATCACCTAAATTATTAATCTTATTATCCAAGGCTTTATGGGACTTCTGCAATTGATCTTCTGTAGCAGCACGACCACTTGTGATATTGTTAGGATCCCAATCTTTGTTTTCCAAACCTGTCACATGACCGTCCTTGCCATCAACAGAGACCTTACCTGCTGCAATCTTACCATCTTTACCATCAATAGTTACCTTGTCGCCAGCCTTAATTGTACCGTTTGTACCGTCAATCGCCACATTACCAGCCTTGATTGTGCCCTTATCACCATCGATTTCAACTTTATCACCTGCTTTAATGGTGCCTTTGTTGCCGTCGATTGTAACCTTGTCACCGGCTTTAATAGTACCTGTTGTACCATCCATCGCAATTTGTTTCGTAGCATCAGATCCCATTGTTATTTGGTCTTTGAGGCCCACTTTGTAATTTGTAGAGCCATCACCATTAGTGGTCTTATCAACTTTGATATTATTACCTTCTGTTACGATTGCCTTAGCAGCGTTAGCCGCTGTATCCAATTGAGATTTATTAACCGCATCCTTAGGATTTGTACCATCAGCTACATTTGTAATCTTATTGCCGGCTGCATCAATACCATCTTTCGTCATAGATGGACCATTGGTAATCTTCACGCCGTCCTTTGTAACAGCAGTCAACGGGTTGCCATCCTTATCTTGAACGGTCATGCCTTCACCATTAACAACGGTTTTACCATTTGCACCATTATTGCCATTGTTGAAAGTTATGGAATCTAGACCTTTCAGATTTTTTGCCAAACGAACATTAAGGATATTATTTTTGCTAATAACACCGATATTGTTTTCAGTCAACTCAGATTCATTGGTAACACCACCCTTAATGTCCAATTGTTCATTAAGTTTCTTCTTGATGGTAGTGCCGGAGTCGCCACCGTATGCCATGCCATCATCTTTGGTTGCCACTTCATGGGTTGTACCATTTTCATCTTGATATTTAATGCGCGTGATTTCATTTCCATTAATATCAGCAGCGCCTTTATCAGCGATAATATCCGCACTATGACCATCTTTACCAGTTAAACCGATGTGACCTACACCGTCTTTACCGGACATAGACACTACATCCTTGCCGTTCTTATCTGTAACAGCTACTTTACCATCGGTGCCAGTCCCATCTGGACCTGTGAGAGATACGCCATCCTTACCGTCTTTGCCGACTTTCACGGATTCAGCCTTAAGATTTTTGTTCATTTTTACATCAATTGTTGTATTACCTGTTGCAGCATCTTGTTTGATGAAAGTCTTAATATTGTCACCGCTATAGTCGGCATCAGCAGCTTTTCCTTCACCTTGAACAGTGATAGTAGAGCCTAATTTATTAGTTTGTACACCGCCTACATTGGCATTGAATTTAAGGCCTGTATCAGTTTGACCTGCCAAAGCTTGTTTCAATTGGTCCTCTGTTGCAGCACGACCGGATACGACATTACTTGCATCCCAAGTCTTATTATCAAGACCTGTTACGTAGTTACCCATATTAGCAGGGCTTGCACCATCGGACTGTTTACCCATGGTTACAGTGCCAGCTTTCACAGTTTCCGCTGCCGTAACAGTGGTAACGTTAAGGTCTTTCTTCAATTTAAGGCCAATCTTCGTATCGTCACCAGTTTGCGTAATTTCTGTGGTGATGTTATCATCACCGTTTACTGTTACCTTAGAGCCTAGCTTGTTCGTTTTTTCATCGTTATTATCCGCATCAAAACGAAGGCCTTTATTGGTAAGTTCAGTCTTAGCATCATTAATATTATTGTTAAGTTCAGTTTTAGTGTCACCAATTTTTTTATTGAGCTCAGTCTTGGTATCACCGATGTTTTTATTCAACTCGGTCTTAGTATCGCCAATGGTTTTATTTAATTCAGCCTTTGTATCAGCAATATTCTTGTTTAACTCAGTTTTAGCTTCATGTAATTGACCGCCATTCACCGCATCTTTGGAATTAGCAGCAATATTACCATCAGCAACATTGGTAATCTTTTGGTCGTTCGCATTGATGCCGTTTGGAGATACATAGGTCTTACTACCTACGGTCAAACCACCACTATTGATGGTTGTACCGCCAGCTGTTACGCTGTCTAACCCAGTTAATGTTTTTGCCAACTTCACGTTCAATGTGCCTGTACCATCAGATACAACGCCAATATTGTTATCCGTTAAATCTGCGGCCGTAGCTCCACCTTTAATGGCAACAGTACCACCTAGCTTCTTGTTGATAGTCGTACCAGAGTCACCGTCAAAGTTCAAGCCTTTATCTACTTCGGATTTAGACGCCACATCTTTAATCGTTACGGTTTTTGTTTGATCCAGATGGTTCTTATCTTGAACTGTCAATGCTACGTCACCGTTAGCAGCTACAGTGTAGTCACCATTGGAGCCTGCCATAGGATTAGCTACGAGACTGAAGTCCGTTGCACTAGCACCTTGTTTCTTAACTTCATCACTAACCGTTTTCAACTGGTCTTCCGTTGCTGCACGGCCAGGTGCAATCGTAGGATTATCAATGCTCCACGCCTTATTATCAAGACCTGTTACGTAATTACCCGTATTAGCAGGAGTTACACCATCGACTTGTTTACCCATGGTTACAGTGCCCGCTTTCACAGTTTCCGTAGCCGTAACAGATGTAACATTAAGATCTTTCTTCAATGTAAGGCCGATCTTCGTATCGTCACCAGTTTGCGTGATTTCTGTCGTAATATTGTCGTCGCCATTTACTGCTACCTTGGAGCCTAATTTATTCGTTTTTTCGTCATTATTATCCGCATCAAAACGAAGACCTTTGTTGGTAAGTTCAGTTTTTGCGTCACCAATATTTTTATTGAGTTCGGTTTTGGTGTCAACGATATTTTTGTTTAACTCAGTTTTGGCTTCATGTAATTGACCGCCGTTAACCGCATCTTTGGAGTTAGCCGCCACATCGCCATTAGCAACATTGGTAATCTTTTGGTCATTTGCATTGATACCGTTTGGAGATACATAAGTCTTACCACCTACAGTTAAACCACCACTATTGATGATTGTGCCACCAGCTGTTACGCTGTCCAAACCAGTTAATGTTTTAGCTAACTTCACGTTTAACGTACTGCCATCAGATACGACACCAATATTATTATCAGTTAAATCTGCAGCTGCAGCTCCGCCTTTAATGGCAACAGTACCACCTAGCTTCTTGTTGATAGTCGTACCGGAATCACCGTCAAAGTTCAAGCCTTTGTCCACTTCGGATTTAGATGCTACATCTTTAATCGTTACGGTTTTTGTTTGAGCCGGATGGTTCTTATCTTGGACTGTCAATGCTACGTCACCGTTGGCATCTACAGTATAGTCACCATTAGAACCCGCCGCAGGATTCGCAACGAGACTAAAGTCCGTTGCATTAGCGCCTTGAGTTGTGATGGCTTCAGTAACTGTCTTCAATTGATCTTCTGTTGCAGCACGTCCGCTGACAGCAGTCGGATTAGTTACGCTCCATGTCTTATTATCAAGACCGGTTACGTAGTTGCCCGTATTACCAGGGGTTGCACCATCGGACTGTTTACCCATGGTTACAGTGCCAGCTTTCACAGTTTCCGTAGCCGTAACAGTAGTAACGTTAAGGTCTTTCTTCAATTTAAGACCAATCTTCGTATCGTCACCAGTTTGACTAATTTCCGTCGTAATATTGTCGTCGCCATTTACTGCTACCTTAGAGCCCAGTTTATTCGTTTTCTCGTCGTTATTATCCGCATTGAAACGAAGGCCTTTATTGGTAAGTTCAGTTTTAGCATCATTAATATTATTGTTGAGTTCGGTTTTAGTATCGCTAATATTTTTATTTAATTCAGCCTTAGTATCACCAATATTTTTATTCAACTCGGTCTTAGTATCGCTAATGTTTTTATTTAACTCAGTTTTAGCGTCATGCAATTGACCGCCGTTCACCGCATCTTTGGAATTAGCAGCAATATTACCATCAGCAACATTGGTAATCTTTTGGTCATTCGCATTGATGCCATTTGGAGATACATAATTCTTACCACCTACGGTCAAACCACCACTATTGATGATTGTACCTCCAGCTGTTACGCTGTCCAAACCAGTTAATGTTTTAGCTAACTTCACGTTCAATGTATTGCCGTCGGATACGACACCAATATTACCATCGGTCAAGTTCGCAGCCGCTGCACCACCTTTGATGCTAAGCTTATCGCCCAACTGTTTATTAATTACAGCGCCGCTATCTCCATCAAAGTTAAGGCCTTTAGCGATAGTTGTATTGATGGTAGAAATAGCATTTCTGTTAGTTGTAATATCTTGTGTATTTTGAGCGATATTTTGCTTATTTTGTGCAATGTCAGTTGTGTTTTGAGCTATTTTATCCTTGTTTGTATTAACTTGTGTATTAACAGATTTCAACTGATCTTCCGTTGCAGCACGACCACTTACGGCTTGCGGATTATTTACATCCCAAGCAGTATTGGTTAGGCCAGTTACCGTGCCTGTAGTACCATCAACAGATACAGGATTAGCAGTTCCTAAGGTGATTTTATCCCCTAATCCGACAGTATATTCCTTACCGCCGGCTGCATTTGTACCTTCTTCTACAGTGATATTGCTGTTTTTAGCTTTCACAGTACTTGCCTTAGCAGTTCCACCGATAGCATCCTGCAACTGACTGAAGTTAATCGCATCAGTAGGGTCCGTGCCTTTTGCAAGACCGGTAATCTTTTGATTATTAGCATTGATACCACTCGGCGTTACATAGGTCTTGCCACCTACGGTCAAACCACTGCTATTGATGGTTGTTCCGCCAGCTGTTACGCTATCCAAACCGGTTAATGTTTTAGCTAATTTTACATTTAATGTACTGCCATCGGACACGACACCGATATTATTATCCGTAAGGTCCGCTGTAGCACCACCTTTAATGGTAACAGTATCACCCAATTTTTTATTAATCGCAGCACCGCTATCACCGTTAAAGTTTAACCCTTTATTGATATTGGTTACATTTGTATTGACCTTATCATTAACGGATTTCAACTGATCTTCTGTTGCAGCACGACCACTTACAGCTTGAGGATTATCCGCATTCCAAGACTTATTATCGAGTCCTGTTACAAAGTTACCGTTTGCACCACCTGCACCACCAGCTTGTTTGCCCATAGTCACAGTGCCAGCTTTCACAGTATCAGTGGCAGTAACAGTGGTAACATTGAGATCTTTCTTTAATTTAAGAGCGATCTTAGTATCGTCACCAGTTTGACTGATTTCTGTCGTGATATTATCATCGCCATTTACCGTTACCTTGGAACCCAATTTATTGGTCTTAGTTCCACCAGTGTCCGCATCAAACTTGAGGCCTGTATTAATTACATCATTCTTGGCAGTCGATATATTATTGTTTAACTCGGTTTTAGCATTATCTATATTGCCGTTCAGTTCGGTCTTAGCGTCATTAATATTCTTATTAAGTTCAGTTTTGGCATCACCGATATTTTTGTTTAATTCAGTTTTAGCCGCATGAAGTTGACCGCCGTTAACTGCCTCTTTGGAATTAGCCGCCACGTCACCATCAGCAACATTAGTTATTTTCTTGTCATTCGCATTAATACCGTTCGGAGTTACATAGGTCTTACCGCCTACGGTCAAACCACTACTATTGATAGTTGTACCCCCAGCCGTTACGCTATCCAAACCGGTTAATGTCTTAGCTAGTTTCACATTTAATGTGCTGCCATCAGATACGACACCGATATTATTGTCCGTCAAGTTCGCCGCCGCAGCACCACCTTTGATGCTAAGCTTATCGCCCAATTGTTTGTTAATTACAGCACCACTATCTCCATCAAAGTTAAGACCTTTAGCAATAGTTGTATTGATTGTAGAGATAGCATTTTTATTGGTCGCAATATCTTGTGTGTTCTGAGTAATATTTTGCTTGTTTTGTACAATATCAGTCTTGTTCTTAGTTATATCTTGTTTATTCTTACCGATATCAGTCGCATTTTGAGCAATGTCAGTTGTGTTCTGAGCTATTTTATCCTTATTTGTGTTAACTTGCGTATTAACAGTTTTTAACTGATCTTCCGTTGCAGCACGACCACTTACAGCTTGCGGATTATTTACATTCCAAGCTGTATTAGTAAGGCCTGTTACAGTCCCTGCAGTTCCATCCACATTTACAGGATGTGCCGTACCTACCGTAAGTTTATTACCCAATCCAACAGTGAATTCCTTACCACCATTTGCGTTGGTACCTTCTGTTACGGTTACATTCGCGTCTTTCCCTTTTACCGTAGTGGCCTTAGCAGTACCACCGATAGCATTTTGCAATTGACTGAAATTAACCGCATCATCAGGCGCTGTACCATTAGCAACACCAGTAATCTTTTGATTATTGGCATTGATACCATTTGGTGTTATATAGGTTCTAGCACCTACACTCAAACCATTTCTACTAATTGTAGTATTTCCTGCATTAACGCTATCCAAACCTGTTAAATGTTTTGCCAATTTTACATTCAATCTACCGGTACCATCAGATACAACACCAATATTATTATCCGATAATGCCCCTGTAGCACCGCCTTTAACGACTAGAGTATCGCCTAATTTTCTCTTAATCGTAGCACCTGTATCGCCGTTAAAATTGAGTCCTTTTTCAAGAGTATTATTAATAGTGTTAATACCATTCTTATTAGTAGTGATATCACCTGTATTTTTTGTGATATCTCGTGCATTATTACCGATACGGCTTGAGTTATCTGAAATACTTTGCGAATTTCGATTAATAAAATACTGATTAGAATTAACTTTCTCATTAACCCGCTTTAACTGATCTTCTGTAGCAGCACGACCAGATACAGGTGTTGGATTATTTAAATCCCAATTTTTATTTGTGAGACCTGTTATATGTCCATTAGAACCATCTACCGTTACCGGATGTGATGCATTTCGACCTACAACGATTGTACTATTTAACCCGACGGTATATTCCTTACCGCCATATGCATTAGTACCTTCTAATATTCTTATGTTCGGATCTTGTTCTTTCACCGTGGTCAATTTAGGAATACGATTAGCCACATCTTGTAATTGACTATAGTTAACTGCATCACTGCCGCCATTCCCAGGTGCAACACCGGAAATTTTTTGATTATTAGCATAAATACCGCTTGGAGATACATAGAGCTTACCACCTACAGACAACCCCCTATTATCAATCGTGGTATTTCCTGTTGTTACGCTGTCCAAACCGGTTACTTTTTTAGCCAATTTTACATTTAATGTGCCGTTAGCTTCTGCCTGAACACCGATGTTACCGTCAGACATAGCACCTCTGGCACCACCTTTAATAACCGTCGTTTGACCTAACTGTCTATTAAATGCAGTACCGGTATCTCCATCAAATCCCATACCTTTATCGATATTGTCTTTATTATATCTAATAGCATCATGGATTGTGCTTTTACCTGTAAGACCAATATTGCTCATCGTCAACTTACCGGTATCAGGATCAAGAGTTGCATTACCACCAAGGATATTTTTAGTTGTAGTGGCTAAATTTCCCAGACTATTTGCGACACCAAATAATTGACTACCGTTAATAGCATCTGTAGACGAAGCATTCATACGACCTGCAGCCACATTTGTAATCGTACGTTTTACCGTATCATTACCGATACTTACGGTAGAATCCGCCGTTCCCCCCGCTAAATTCTTATACCACAAACCGTTTACATACTGATTTGGAGTACTATGAGTACCCGCAGTTGCAGAATTAGCACCTAATGCAACTGAACGTTCATGTCCAGCATTAGCAGATACACCTAAAGCCATAGAATTTGTCTTCTCTGCTTTACTGCTCAAACCTAAGGCCACTGATCCTTCTGCTCCTGTAGACGTGGAAGAACTAACCCCTAAAGCCAAAGAATTCCCACCGGATGCGACTGAGCCTTCACCTGCCGCAATATCAGCATAACCGTTGGCTGTACTAGCCCAACCAAGTGCCGTGGAGTGAGATCCATTAGTAGTAGAATTTGTACCTAAAGCGGAAGATCCTTGTTTAAATGCTCTAGCGCCATTACCGATAGCTACCGCCCAGTCAGCTCGCGATTGTGACCCATTCCCCATCGATATGGCACCGCCACCACCGGCTTTAGCATCGTTACCAAAAGCCATGGAGGATCCTCCCCATGCGCGCGCATTTGTACCGAATGCCTGATCATTATCTTTTCCTACAAGTTGATCAGCATCATTATATCCAGCCCGGGAATTATTACCTAAAGCAAATCCATTTTTTGAAAATGATTTAGTCAAATTCCCTATTGCTACACCATTATCAGCAGAAACTGTCGCTGTTCTACCTATTGCAACGCCCTGCACCTTACCACTACTAACAGTGGCCCCTGTACCCAGTGCCACACTGTTATCTGCCAATGCTGTGCTACTATCACCCATTGCTACAGTACCATCTTTAGCCCTAGCACCAGCCCCTTGCACAATAGTACTCCCTTGCACAATCATTGGGGACATCACGGACATACATAAAGCCGCAGCAATTACAGGCCCTGACATCTTGGCAAATACAGAAGTCATTGTCGATTGTTTCGACATATTCTTCGCTGTTTCAGCCACAACGACATAACACCCTTTTGTACGACTCCAGATTACTTTAAAAATTCGGTTCATCTCGTTTTACTCCTTGCATAAAACTATCAAATTTTGTGAATATAATAAAATATTTTATATTTCTTTTAAAAAGTAAAAACACAGTTAACATATGGCTATTTACCGATGCATATTATATTAAACATACCATATTCTATACTAAATGTAAAAAATTTTTCACTCTCTGCTCACCTCTAAACGATAAATATTTATGAATATACAAAAATTTTTCTATATAGCTTATGAATATGCTAAATGTACTAATTTTTTCGCATAAAATTAACTTCATGAAATAAAATGGATTTCATCTTAATAAATCATCTTGAGCAAATTATTAGTCATCGGCCTTAATTACATTACAAGATTCCATGACATATATATGCTCATTACAGATAATGAAATTATTTTTTGCATGCAAAAAGGCGCCAAAAGCATTTCGCTTTTGGCGCCTTTTATAAGCACTGCCGTATCAATATGTTATTTCATATTATTTCAAGCCCGCTTGTTGCATCAATAATGCAATTTGTGCTCTCATTTCTTCATTGTCGCGTTGTACTTTTTCGTACTTAGCTTTCAAAGCAGTCATTTCATCTTGCATTACGTACATGGAGCTGATAGGGCCACCTTTGTAACGTTCAGGAACCGCTTTCTTCGCATCGGAAGTACCGAATTTACGAGTTACACCGGCATTCACCATGTTATGGTGGCTACCAACAGATACGCCTACATGGAACATTGTATCTTCTGCTGTGTAATGTGCAACGCCAAGAGCTGCCGCAGTTTCACCTCTGTAATTACCGATACCAGCCATTACTTGAGTTGGCTCCAATGGATCATATTGAATAGGTTTCAATGCAGACATAGCCGCCGCATGTGCGCCTACACGTTGTGTTTCGCCTGCTACGGAGTTAATAGCATTAGCTAACCCATCTGTAGCACCTTTCAATTGATTTACGTTAACTGCATC
>ERZ773090.437-NODE-437-length-23189-cov-8.48561_pt1 | contig 23189 bp, 25 predicted proteins | sample MGYA00580579_ERZ773090 | MGnify/ENA primary metagenome ERZ773090 (study PRJEB29015, sample SAMEA2738014) | human oral metagenome | biome: human oral; feature: human-associated habitat; material: dental | place: China | collected 2132 ... | reverse complement strand
CTGTTTCAGCTGCATAAGATAATGAACCTAATATTAGCATTGAGCATAATAAAATCTTTGCTTTCATAATTCCCCCTTTATACTTTTTGAGTAAAAATTGATAAAACTTTTTATAAATAGAGTATACTTTTTTTCTTTAAATTTGTCAATAAAATAGATGGTATTTAAAGAAATTCAAGGTTAAAAAGATTAAAATTTTAACAATGTTTATTAAAATTGTTCAGTATTGTTCAGACATAGCTTCCCTTAAAAATGGTAATAATGAACGAGTTACAACTATTTTTCTACTTGAAATATTAAAATACATTATCTTTCCCTCTTCTAATGCTTCATACCAAATGGTTTTACTAACTTTAAACATCTCCACTAAATCTTTTATAGAAGTAAATTGCCCTAGCTCATCTAGTAATAATTTTTCTAAATATTTTTCTATATCATTCCTAGCCTCCCAATTATGAAAATTATTTATCTCAAAATCTTCTTTTGTTAAGGGATTATCTATTACATTATTATTATATGATAATTCCAGATTTTTGATAAAATCTTCCATATTGTATTCTGTTCTACCATTTTTTACTCTGTTTCTTACTTTATTATTATTTACTAAGGTATAGGTATAGCTTAAACTCAAATTTAACACATCATGAATTCTGTTTGCACTTGCATATTCCCCAGTTAATTTCAAAATATATTCAGCCATAAAATTTGTATGTATATTTTTCATTTTTTACCTCCATAATTATTTTTATTTTACAAATTATTTTCTTTTAGTTTGTATTTTACAAATATAATATAACTCTATATTTTTATTTTGTCAAATAAAATTTTAAGTTTTTGCAAACTTTTTATAAATTTATTTGTAAATTACAAAATTATATGCTATTATTAAGTTAAATGGAGGTATCAATATGAAATTAATAAGTGATTTTGCTGAAAGGTTACGAATAGCATTAGATTTTAGAAATATGAAAGCCAGTGAATTATCTGAATTAACAGGAATTAATAAATCTACTATCTCACAATATTTATCAAATGAATATGTACCTAAAAGAGATAGAATAGAATTATTTGCAAAAACTTTAAATGTAAATGAGGCTTGGCTTACTGGTTATGATGTTACTATGGAAATAAATAATCAAGAAGATTCAATAATAGAAAAATATGAGTTAAGCCCTGATGAATTAAAAGAATATGAAAATATCAAGATGACTACCTCAACTTTAATGTTTAATGGGCGTCCTGCTTCTAAAAATGATAAGATAGAATTGGAAAGAATATTAAAAGAATTTTTTGTTAAAGCATTGCTTAAAAAGAGAGCTGATGAAAAAAATGACGAACAAAAGAAAAAAAGAAATTCTAAAATTGATTAATGATTTACACTTTGAATTTGGAACTAAAAATCCTATTCGTCTTTGTAATGGATTAGGAATAGATGTTGTTTCTGCTAATATTGAAATGAAAGGCTTATATACAGAAGTTTTTACTTCAAAACTTATTATCATACAGAATTTACTTGATGATTTTGCAAAACTTTTTGTTGTGGGACATGAGTTATTTCATGCACTTGAACATGATTGTGAGCAAGTTAGATTTTTTAGAGAATGTACTGGTTTTAAAACTAATATCTATGAAGAGGAAGCAAACTTCTTTGCCACCCATCTTTTAGAGGATTGTATATCTTTCCATCAAGATGAAATTGCTGATTTAGAGATTGCTGAGGAATTGGGGAAATACTTAGGTATATAAAAAGTAGGATTACTCCTACTTTTTTATTACCCATTTTCCTTTTTTAGAACTTCCTTGATATTCTAAAATATTACTTTCTTTTAAATATTTCATATCTCTATATATAGTTGGACGGGATACTTTTAACTTTAAACATATTTCTTTTATAGTTATATTTGGCTTTTCTTTTACTAAATCTATAATAGTTTTTATTCTATTTTTTTGGGTATCATTTTGGGTATCATTTTGGGTATCATTGTTTTTAATATAATTTCTATTATATAGGGTTACAATCACCCCATTGTCAGATATGTAATACTCAGGTTTTTTATCAAAACTTTCATAATCTTTAAAAATTCTTCTAACACCAGAAGCATAATTTTCAATATATTCAAGTTTATCAAGAACTGATACTATAATTTGATTTCGTTTTGCTGTCATACCATTTTTTATATTTTCAAGTGTTAAGCCATTAGGAATAGAACCAGGTGAAAAAATCATACTCCTATCATCATAAATTTCTATCTTTATATCACCACTTAGTGTCCAATCTCTATGGTAATAACAATTACAAATAGCTTCTCTCAATGCTTTTTCTGGAATATCAAGATGTTCTTCTCTTTGTCCTTTTCCAGAAATAATAATCTTCTTTTTATTAGATAAATTAGCAAAATACAAAATATCATCTAACTGTTTTATCAAAGAACCTCTAAATTCCTTCTTATCTAAAAATATAGATACATCTTCACCTTGAAAAACTGCAAATTTACTAATTGTAGGATTTTGATCACTTAGTAGTAAAGCAACATTGTTGTATTTACCATCTTTTCTTAAAAGTGATAGCCCGTATAAATCAAAAGTAATATTTTTTTCATTACATTTTTCTTTTAAATAATTAAATGTAAGTTCTTCTATATTTGAAGCCAAAGTTTCATATTCATGTGCTTTATTAGCAATTATCATTCTTTGGATTTCTTCAAAACTTGCTAATCTTTTTGAACTTCCTATTCTAACATATACACCTTTTGAATTAAATCCTTCTCCATCTTTATAAAAATATGGTTTTTGATTTCCTTTTTTTATATGAATCTCAAAGCCTTTGCCTATTTTCAATTCTATTAATTCAATTATACTTGGAAAAAAGGCATTAAAAATCCAGTTATTTAACAGTTCTTCCCATTCTTTATATTTAGATTTTTTATCTTCTATAATATTTCCATTATCGTCTACACCCAGATAAATAACTCCACCCTCTGTATTTAGAAATGAAACAATTTCTGCTTTCAGATTATTAGATTTTTTAGGAATTTCTGACTTATACTCAATATTTACATTTTCCATATCTATTTTCACCTTTTTATTTTTTCTAATTATTTACATTATAACTTTTTTTATTATTTTAAGTCAAAAAATTTATTAAAAAGTAAACAAATTTACCACTCATCTTTTAGAGGATTGTATATCTTTCCATCAAGATGAAATTGCTGATTTAGAGATTGCTGAGGAATTGGAGAAATACTTAGATATATAAAAAGTAGGATTACTCCTACTTTTCTAATATTATTTATTTAAAGTTTCTTTTATTGCTTTTCTTAATTGTTCCTCACTAATAGCTCCACTGACAAAACCCTCTAAATTCCCATTTTTATCTATTACATAAGTTGTTGGGAATGCTCTTATTCCATATTCACTAAAAGACTTTCCAGCTTCATCCATTAAATTTGGATATGTAATTTTATGTTCATTTAAAAATTTAATAACTTCTTCTTTTTCAACATCAACATTATTCAAATTTTCCTTGGATTTTGGTCCGGCTACTCCTAAAAATATTACATCTTTCTCATTTGAACCAAATTCTTTATATACTTTTTCAAATGCTGGCATTTCTTCAACACAATATCCACACCAAGTTGCCCAGAAATTTATTATAACAACTTTTCCTTTATATTCTTCTAAATTATGTTCTTTTCCATATTGATCATACAAAACAAGATTAGGAACTTTTACATTTGAATTCCCCTTCACATCTGTTTCCACTTTTGCTTTTGGTTTAAAAATAAAAAATACTGCAACTACAATTATAAGTAATAATACTACAATTAATTTTATTTTCTCTTTCATACTTCCTCCTGTAAACTTATTATGTTATACTTGAGATATTTTTTGTAATTCTTCTATAACAATTTCCTTAGCTTCTTTCTTGTATTTTCTAGGAACAAATACAAAGAAAGCCATAGTATGAAACTTCCCAAATTCTTTTTGTGGTAATAAATCAGATAATTTTCTTTCTTTTCCATTTAATAAAAGGGTAATTGGAGCTTCTTTATTAGAGTTATAGAATTTATTATATTTAGTTATTATAAATACTTCCCCTTCTTTTAAATTTAATTTTTTTAAAAGAGTATTTGTAATATCCTCAATATTTTTTTCATTTCTCAAAATATCTTCTAGTTCATCATAAGATTTTATTATCTTTTTGTCAATCAGATTTTTTTCAAAATCTTTATACTCATATATAGTTTTCCAAAGAGGTTTCAAAAAATCTCTTTCAAATATTTGTTTGATAGTTATTGTATTAAATTCATCCATCTTTCCTTGTAAAGATAAAATATAAATTTTTCTTAAATGTGAATATACATCATCATCTGTTATCAAGTAATCAGTTATAGCTTTTGGAGAAAAATATTCTTTTCTATTCATTTCTTCAAGTGCTTGTCCCCTATGTTCATCATATAGAGTCATACATCTTTTTAAAATTCTACCTATAACATAGTCTGTATAGATAGAAATATGATGTTGATATACCCAAAGATATAATAAATCTCTGGAATCTACAACAGTCTGTACAGCTGGTATAGCCTTGGCTATATATTTTAATTCCTTATTTTTAGTGATTGTAAGACAGGCAAGCAACCTTTTTATATCCATTTTTGGTGCTATCTCCCCTGTCATATGGTTATCTCTTGTCAGATAATCTAACTTATCCACATCTATTGAATCTGAACTGATTATTCTGATACAAATATTTTTATCCCAATTTTCTTCTTCTTGATAGGTATTACCTATAATACACCTACAAATGAAAGCCACATCTATATTTTTATCAATTTCTTCTTTTAATATCTTATAGAATTTTCTTAAAATACAGTAACAAGATAAAAGCTCATGCTCCTTACCCATCAATTTCCCATTATTATAAAAGATCTTATCTACATCAACTAAATCAGAGTATTCACTTTTTATACAAGCAATAATCTCATTTTTATCTAAAAACTTTTCCCCTAAATGTGAAAATGGAGGATGTCCTACATCATGTAAAAGTCCAGCTAATTTAATATGTAATCTTAGAAAAGATATTCTTTCCTCAATTAATCCATATTTTTTAAAGTCTTTTTCTAAAACTTCAAAAAAATTACAAGCTAAATGCATAACACCTATTGAATGTTCATATCTTGTATGGTTAGTTGAGGGGAATATATATGAACTGGATAATTGTTTTATTCTTTTTAATCTTTGAAATGAAGCAGTATCTATCAATTTTTGTACTGCCTCATCTATTTCTATATAGCTGTATACCAAATCTTTAACAACCTTTACTCCCATAACACTCCTCCTATAAAAAATAAGTCAATCTATTTCAATTCTTTTTCATAGTTTTTCAAAGAATCTAGAGCCGGTTTAGCAATAGGAATTATAACTAAAATATTTATAACTGTCATTATACCTAATCCAAAATCTGCTAACGACCAAATAAAGATATCTTGTTTTATTCCACCTATATATATCATTAAAATTAAAATAACTTGATAAACTATATTCAAATACTTGCTTTCATGTATGAAATTTACTGCACTTCTTCCATAAAATGCAACTGCAAGTATAGTACTTACACAGAAGAAAAACATTAAAATTACAACAAATAATGCTCCAAACCCATCTAAATGATGGCTCATAGCTGCTTGGAAAAGTGCCATTCCAGACAATCCAGATATTGTACTTTTAGGTGCAAGTAAAACTATAAAAGCTGTTGCACTACATATAACCAAAGTATCTATAAATACTCCAAAAGCTTGTACCATACCTTGTTTTGCAGGTATATCTATATGAACTGCTGCTGCTGCATAGTTAGAGTTTCCACTTCCTGCTTCATTAGAGAATAGCCCTCTTCTAACTCCATTCATAACAACTGCTCCAAATGTTCCACCTAAAACTTCCTTAGTTCCAAAGGCTTGTGAAAAAATATTTCCTATCATAGCAGGTATGCTTGTTAAATTTGTAACTAAAATATATATAACTGCTACAACGTAGATAATTGCCATAAATGGAACAATTTTATTCAATGAATTTATAATAGAATCCTTTTTTGATTTACTGAAAAATATTACATAAGCAACCATAAGAGCTACTGCTATTGATGAAATATTTTTTAAATTAAAGAATTTATTGTCTGCTCCCCAAGTGTAGACACTTGTTATTGAACCTGTTATTGAGTTAGACATTACTTGTGTTACTCCAAAATAACATACCACTGAGGCTAGTGCATAAATAATTCCAAGCCATCTCATATTTAATCTTTTTTCAATAATAAATGGTGTCCCTCCTGTGTAAGAGCCATCTTTTTCTTTTTTTCTATATATTACTGCAAGGCTTGATTCTATAAAAGCTGTTGCTGAACCTAACATTGCAACTATCCACATCCAAAATATTGAGCCTGATCCTCCAACTGATATTGCTGCAACTACTCCTGCAATATTCCCTGCTCCAACTCTACAAGCTGTTCCCAAGAAAAATGTTTCTAATGAGCTAATTCCATGTTTACCTTTTTCATTTTTAAATAGAACTTTTACTATTTTATTAAACAATCTAAATTGCATGAATTTTGTTTTAAAAGAAAAATATATAGCTGCTCCTATTAGCATAAAAACTAAAATATTTTTTCCCCATAGTAAACCATTGACACTATCAACAATTTTGTAAATATCTGTCATTTTTTAATGCCCCCTATTTTTTAATTAAATTAGTTGATAGTATATCATATTTTATCAAAATAGTAAATATTTTTGTCTAAATTTTTATATCACTATGTATAAAAATATAATATAAAGAACTTAACCTAGAATTTTATATATCTCTTTTATATCTAAGTTTTCTCTCAATAATTTTGCTAATTTATCATATTCTTTTTCTTTAAATTCATTAAAAGATAGAATTTCTTTTTGTTCAGGCATATTTTTCTTTCTTCTAATTATATTTAAAAAATTATTAGTAAATTTTGAATTATCAAAAATTCCATGAATATAGGTAGCAAACACATTATCTTTACAAATTATAGGAGTTAAAATATTGGTTACACCTTGATGAATTTCATAACCTTTTATTTCATAACCATTAAAATCTTTTAAAATTCCTTCTGTAACATCAATTTTTTTTATAACCTGTTCAGTCTTTTTTGTTTCATCAAAAGTAGTTTTATAGTCAAAAAAATTAAAACCCTCTGTTTCTAAAATATCACTTTCTAAATGTTTAGGATCATAGATTTTTTTACCTAACATCTGTAAACCACCACAGATTCCAATAATAATTTTTCCTTTTTCTTTTAATTCCTTTACCTTCTCAAAAATACCTCTTTTTTTTAAATCTTCTAAATCTGTTATAGTATTTTTACTTCCAGGGAAAATAATTATATCCTCATCTTCTAAATCTTTAACATCATAGATATATCTCACTCTTACATCATCATATTGTTTAAAAGCATGAAAATCAGTAAAATTTGACATTTTCTTAGTTTTAATAATAGAGATATTTATATATTTTTTGTCATCTGAATAAACTTTTTTGTCCTCATCTGATAGGCTATCTTCTTCTTCTATCTTCAAATCTACATAAGGTAAAACTCCTAAAAATGTTATATCTAAGCTCTCATCTTTAAATTTTTTATCTAAAATTTTAATAGCAGGTTTTAATAAATCACTATCCCCTCTGAATTTATTAATAATATAGCCTTTTATTCTCTTTCTGTCCTTTTCATTTAGTAACATCACTGTTCCATAAATAGCAGCAAATACCCCACCTATATCTATATTTCCAACTAATATAACTGGACTATCAACAAGCTCTGCCATACCCATATTCACTAAATCATATTCTCTTAAATTTACCTCTGCTGGACTTCCCCCACCTTCTAAAACAGCTATATCAAAATTATTCTCTATATTATTTTTATAAGTTTCTAAGGCTATTTTTTTTAATTCTTTTGAGTTTGAAAAATAAGTTTTTGCATCAGCTGTATAAGCAACCTTTCCATTTATTATTACTTGTGAATTATTATCAGAATTAGGTTTTAACAGAATTGGATTCATAAAAGCTCTTGGGATTTCATATCCTGCCTCTGCTTGAATAACAGTTCCTCTACTCAATTCAAGTCCTTCAATATCTACAAAAGAATTAAGTGCCATATTTTGAGATTTAAAAGGAGAAACTCTATATCCATCTTGTGCAAATATTCTACATAATCCAGCAACTATTAAAGTCTTTCCAACTGATGACCCTGTACCTTGTATCATTATATTTTTATGCTTTTTCATTTTTCCTCCATAAATTTATAATTTTTTACTGCTAATAACTGAATTTCATCAAAATATACTTCTGATATTTTATTAAAATTTCCATATTTATCAATTTCTTTCATCTTTAATTTTTCATCTTCTAATTCAATAATAATTCCAACCTTTGTTTCAAAGAAATCTTCATTATCTATAAAAACAAGAAATTTATTTTTATAACATTTTTTCAAAATTTCTAATATTTCTAAACCTTTTTTAAAATTATTATAAAAAGTTTCTCTTTTAATATTTAATTTAACTTCTAAATTTGAGATATTTTTTATTATATTTTTAGAAATAATATTTATTTTACTATTATCATAAAATTCTCCTTTTTCAGAAAAAATTAAATAATCATCATTATAAAATAAATCATAAGCCATATATTCTTTATCATCTATTGTAGTAATAATTTTAAAATTTTTATATTCTTCTCTTTCAACAAAATTATATTCTATTCTTTTTAAATAATCTTTTTTTATAACTTCTTCTGATATAATATTTTCATTATCATCTAATATTTCAAATCTAAAATAATTTTTATCTTTTTCTTTTAAATAAGCATTTTCAATGCTTTCATCTGCTAAATCAATAGAAATTTTTAATTTATTTTTTATTAATTCTTGAAATAAATCTTTATCTTCACTATTAAACTTAAAAATTTTCTTTTGATTCTTTTCAAGATTTTTAATATAGTCTGATTTTAATATAATTCTTTTTATTGAATTAATTAAAAAAACTTTTATTCCATCTTCTTTAAAGTTTATATCATAAGAAAGTAAGAATAAATACTCTGAACTTATTTTTAAAATTTTCCCAACTGTAAAACAAGAATCTTCAAAATGATATATCCCTATTATCTGTCCTAACTTTACTTCTTTTAATATCTCTTTCATTTTATTTCACCTTCTTATTTTCTATTTATATCATTTTATTATTTGAAATATAATAAGTCAAATTATTAGCAAAATAAAAATGGAGTTATTAAACTCCATTTCTAAATCTGCTTTTACCAAATTTTCTTACTGCAAAATACATTAATATCCTCAGTAAAAAGCTTACTTTTTCCTCTTTTAATATCTCCAAAAATATTTTATCTGACTTTTCTCTACTTAGACCCAAATTACAATTAGAGGAATATAACCAATCATGAACTACACTTGCTCCACTATGTTTCCCATAGGGAAGTACTATTCCTCTCAATAATTTAGGTATACTTGCATAATCTGTTACAAAACCTTTTGGAACCTTAATAAGATATTCTCTTGTCCTATACATATAATCAGAAAATAACTCAAATTTGCCATTCATTAAATCTTTAACTAATAATTTTGTCAATTCCATATATCTACCTCCATTTAATCTTTATAACTAAAATAACTCTTTTTCTTAATTATTTCATTTTCTAAATGGATAGATATACTCCTATGAAAATAAAAAAGACCATTGAAAAATCTAATTTTAGTAAACTAAACTCACAATGACCTTTAATATTTTTAATTTAAACTTAATTTTTTGTTTCTACTTTGTCTTTTACAGCTTCCACTTTTTCTTCTACCTTAGTTTCTACTTTTTCAGCTGCATTTTTTACTTTTTTACCAGCTTTCTTTGTATTTTTTTTAGCTGCATTGACATCTTTTTTTACATCTTCTTTTGCTGCTTCTAGCTTTTCTTCTGTTTTATCTTTTGCTTTTTCAGCATCACTTTTAACATCTGCCTTTACATCTGAGGCTTTTTCTTCTACCTTTTTGGTATCTGCTTTTATATCTTTTTTAGCATTTGACATTTTTTCTTCTACTTTATCTTTTGCTTCTTCTAATTTTTCTCCTGCCTTTTTAGCTTCTTTTTTTACATCTTCTTTAACTTCTTTTGCTTTTTCTTCTACTTTTTTAGCCTCTTTTTTCATTGTAGCCATTGCACCAGTTTTTGTATCTTCTGTTTTAGTTGTTGTAGCAGCATCTTCTGCCATTGCACTAAGTCCTAGAACCAAAGCCATCATTAATAATATTTTTTTCATAAAAATTTCCTCCTAAATCTATAAAATTTAAAGGAGTTACTAAAATTAGCAACCCCTCTTGTTAACTTATTTATTTTATTTTATTTATAAGACTGTCTGCACCTTCTGATATTTTGTCTTTTAATTCAGATGCCTTTTTTTCTGTACCCTCTTTTAATTCTGTTGCCTTATCAACAGCTTTATCTTTTAATTCAGATGCTTTACTTTCTGCACCTTCTTTCAATTCTTTTGCTTTATCAATTGCTTTATCTTTTAATTCTGTTGCCTTATCTACTGTCTTGTCTTTTAATTCCCCTGCTTTTGCAATAGCTTCATTTTTTAATTCTCTTGCTTTATCAGCAACTGTATCTTTTAGTTCATCTAATTTTTCTGTTACATCATCTAATAATCCCATAGTTTTCCTCCTTAATTTTTTTCTCTTATTCTATTCCTAAACATTATAATTTTTTTATTACTATAATAGTACATTAAAATTTTAAAATTGTCAACCTATATTTCGTAAATTTTACTATATTTTTCTTTTAAGTAGTCAATATAGTACTTTGGATTTAGTTCTTCTCCTGTAACTTCCTTAATTATTTCAGGTGTATCTTTTAGCTTTCCATATTTATGGATTTTTTTTCCAAGCCAATTAGTTATTTTATTTAATTCTTGATTTTCCAAAGCCTTTTCTACATTAAAATCTTTTTTCATAGTATTATATATTTGAGAAGCATAAGCGTTTCCTATTGCATAAGATGGAAAATATCCAATTAAACCACAGTACCAATGAACATCTTGCATAAGTCCTTCTGAATTATTTTTAGGCTCAATTCCTAAATATTCTATCATTTTTTGATTCCAAATCTTTGGTAAATCATCTATACTTACTTCACCAGCAAATATCATTTTTTCTATTTCATATCTTATCATAATATGTAGTGAATAAGTTAATTCATCTGCCTCAGTTCTTATAAGTCCTGGCTCAATTTTATTTATTTGTTTAGAAAATTCTTCAAAAGTTATATCTTTTAAGAATGGATAAAATTCCATAGCTTTTTTGTATAATGGTTTCCAAAATGCTCTATTTCTACCAACTATATTTTCCATAAATCTTGATTGCGATTCATGTAATCCCATACTTCCCCCTGCACCAAGTAAAGTATCTATTAAATTATCAGCAGTTTGTTGCTCATAAATTCCATGTCCTGCTTCATGAATAATTGAAAATACAGTTGAAAATGGTATATTCCTCTTGTTATTTGTTGTAAGTCTGACATCATTTTTATTCAAATTTAAAGTAAAAGGGTGTTCACTTGTTTCAACAAGTCCTTTTTCAAAATCAAAACCTACATAAGCAGCTAAATATTTTGCAAATTTCATTTGTATATCTTCATCTACTGGAACATTTAATTTATTTTCTTCTTTTAAAGATTTTTTCTTTTCTTGTATTTTCTTCAAGAAAGGTACAATTTCTTTTTTCAATTCATTAAAAAATATATCTAATTTTTCAATATCCATACCTTTTTCATAATCATTTAATAAAACATCATAAAGATTTTTTTCATCTTTTCTTCTATATTCTGAAAACTTTTTATTATAGTTAAATATTTTTTCTAAATTATCTTTAACTATTGAAAAATCATTTTTAGCTTTGGCTTCTTCCCATATACCTTGATTTATACTTGTTAATTTTGCATAGGCTTCATATTCGTCATCAGGAATTTTCTTTTTCTTTTCAATCTCTTCCATTGATAATTCTATTTCTTTTTTCTCAATTTCACTTAAATTATTTTTTTCTTTATTTAAAGTTTCTACTAAATTTACAAACTCATCAGAAGTGAATAAGTCATACTCTTGCATACTAAGTTCTCCAACTAACTCAGCCAAATAAGGTTTTGATTTTATAGGAGTTTTTGTTTCCAAGTCCCATTGTATAAGTTCTAAATTAGCAAATATTCTATTTTTCTTTTTTACTAACTCTCTAAATTTCTCTATCATAATAAAAATCCTCCACTAAAAATATTTTTAATATAATTTATTTTCTTTTAATTAAACCATTTTTAACAGTGTAGTTATTATTTAAAATATCTAAAACACTAAGAACAATTTTATCTCTTGTCTTATATGTTTCTCCTCCCATAACTACAATAATTACATCAGTATCTTGAAATTTGCTTGCCACAGCTATATTATATTTTGCTTCTTTATGGAAACCTGTTTTTATTCCATATACACCATTTTCTCCAATTAAATGGTTTCTATTTCTTATAGATATCTTTCCGTTATGGATTTTTGTAGATTTTATTCCTGCAATCTCAATATATTTTTTATATTTTAATGCTTCTATTGATAATTTATATATTCCTCTTGCAGTTCCCTCATCCATAGGTTGTTTTGTAACTCTTGTAGGTAAACCAGCAGGAGTATGATATCTTATTTCATTCTGTAAACCTAACTCTTTTAATTTTCTATTCATTTTGGTAACAAAACTAAATACACTACCTTTTCCCACATATTCAGCTATTGCATAAGTTGCATTATTAGCTGAATATACAGCAGAAGCTTTTATTAAATCTTCTAAAACAAACATTTGTCCTGCTTTTAAAGCTATTCCACTTCCTCCATATTTTAAAGGGTTTTTGCTTATTCTTACACTGTCATTTAAAGAAATGTTTCCTGCATTAATTTCATCAAATGTTACCATCAAAGACATCATTTTTGTAACAGAAGCAAGTGGATACATAGTATCAGCATCTTTTGCAAATATTACATTACCCTTTGTATCTCCAACTATAACTGCTCTAAAATTATTTGGCAATTCCCATTCTACCCCATCAGCAGAATAATATTTAATCATTTCATATTTTTGTTTATCTTTTTCTGGATTTTCTGGTTCTTCAATTGCTAAATTTTTATCTTCTTTAATTTCTTTAACACTCTTATTCTTCTCACTAGCTTTTTCAATAGCTTCTTTTATTTCATCTTTTTTTACTTCATTTTCTTTTTCTTTATGAGAGTTTTCATTTTTTATAGTATCTTCTTTTTCTTTATTTTCTTCTTTATCTTCTGTAATTTTATCTTTTGATTCTTCTATTTGTTCTTCACCAACATTTTTATCTTCTGTAATTTCTTGTGCTTGTTGCTGTACTGGTGGTTCTGGAACTTCTGCTTCTTGATTTTTTGTTTCTCCTAAAAGTTCTGCTGAGAAATCATCTATTAATTGAACTTCTTTAACTACATTTGCATAATTATTAGTAAATAATATTCCTAAAATTGACATAACTAAAAATATTTTTTTGAATTTCTTATACATTTTTATTACTCCTATAACTTAAAATAGCCCTTACATTATACCACAATGTAAAGACTATTTATTAATTTTTTATTTTTATTTAGTTATTGTGCTTTTTTTCCATCTCTTTTAGCTATATAATCTTCTATTGCCATTTTAATAGCTTCTTCTGCTAAAACTGAACAGTGCATTTTAACTGCTGGCAATCCACCTAAAGCCTCAACAACAGCTTTATTTGTTACTTTTAGTGCATCCTCAACTGTTTTTCCTATAATCATATCAGTTGAAATTGAAGAGCTTGCAATGGCTGATGCACAACCAAAAGTTCTAAATTTAACATCTGTAATTATATCATTGTCAACTTTAATAAAAATTTCCATTATATCCCCACAAGATGGGTTTCCTACTTTCCCATATCCATCTGGATTTTCAATTACTCCTACATTATGAGGGTTCATAAAGTGTTGCATAACTTTTTCTGTATATTGCATAAAAATTCATCTCCTTTAATTATTCAAACATTTAATTAATACTTATCTTAAATTTTAGCTCCAATTTATATTTTAATCAAAACTTGCCACATTAGTCAATTTATTATCTTTAAAAGTTTTCCATAATGGTGATAAATCTCTTAATTTTCCTATTATTTCAACCAATGATTCAATAGTATAATCAATTTCTTCTTTTGTAGTATATTTACTTAAAGAAAATCTTAGTGTTCCATGTGCAAACTCAGCAGGTATTCCCATAGCTAGTAAAACATGTGATGGTTGTAAGCTATCAGATGAACAAGCTGAACCTGAGCTTACTGCAATTCCCTTTAAACTTAGATTTAAAAGCATAGATTCTCCTTCTAAGTATTTAAAAGTGATACTTGAAGTTCCTGGTAATCTTCTTGCACCTTTTCCATTTATTTTTATTTCTGGTATTCTTTTTGTAATTTCATCTTCAAAATAATCTCTTAATTTTTCCTCTTTATCCCATACTTCTTTCATATCTGCTACTGCCATTTGTAAAGCCTTAGCTAAACCAACTATATATGGTACATTTGAAGTTCCTGGTCTTCTTTTTCCTTCTTGATTACCACCAGTTATTATTCTTGCTAAACGAACTCCATCTCTTTTGTATAAGACCCCTATTCCCTTTGGTGCATGGAACTTGTGTCCCGAGAATGATAATAAATCTATTCCCATTTTTTCTGGATATATTTCAACTTTTCCCATAGTTTGAACTGCATCAACATGGAATATTATTTTTCTTTCCTTTGTAATTTTTGCAATTTCTTCTATTGGTTGAAAAGTTCCAACTTCATTATTAGCATGCATAACACTTACAAGTATTGTATCTTCTCTCAATGCTTTTTTAAATTCATCCATTATCATAACACCATTTTCATCAACTGGTACCATTGTAATTTCAAAACCATCTTCCATTAAATCCATAAAAGTATTTTTTACAGCTGGATGTTCTATTGTAGATGTTATAATATGCTTTCCTCTATGTTTATATGCTCTTGCTATTCCTCTTATCGCTAAATTATCTCCTTCACTTCCTGAGGCAGTAAAAATTATTTCACTTGGTTTAGCTTTTAAAATATCAGCAATAGTTTTTCTTGCTTCTGTCACTGCTTTTCCTGTTTCAGCTCCAAATAAATGTAAGCTAAATGGATTCCCATAATATTCTGAAAAATATGGTATCATTGCTTTTACAACTTCTTCATCAACCTTTGTTGTTGCATTATTATCTAAATAAACTTTCATTACATCTCATCTCCCTAATAGTATCTATATACTTTATAACATTCTTTATAAAATTTGTCAAGAATAAATTATACTTTTTTAGTTCTCATTAGATAATTTTTTTATCCCATAGTTACAATACTTGGAAATTTCACACTCTGAGCATTTAGGTCTTCTTGCAATACAAGTTGCTCTTCCATGTAAAATTAAATAATGTGAAAAATCTATCCAAGATTTTTTAGGAACAATTTTCATAAGCTCCAATTCAATTTTTATTGGATCTTCACTATCTACAAGTCCTATTAAATTTGAAAGTCTTTTCACATGAGTATCAACAGTTATACCATCTGCAAGTCCCCAAACTTCTCCCCTTACAACATTGGCAGTCTTTCTTCCAACTCCTGCTAACTCTGTAAGTTTATCCATATCTTTTGGAATTTCTCCATTATATTTTTCTAATAACTGTTCACTACACTTTTTTATATTCTTGGCTTTATTTCTAAAAAATCCTGTACTTTTTATATAGTTTTCAATTTCTTCTAATTCCATATTAGCAAATTGTTCTGGTGTGTTTACATGCTTAAACATCTCTTCTGTAACTATGTTAACTCTTTTATCTGCACACTGTGCAGAGAGTATAACTGCTACCAAAAGCTCAAAAGGAGTTTTAAAATCCAAAGCACATTTAGGCTCTCCAAACTTCTTTTCCAATTCAACTAATATTTTTTTCACTTTTTCCTTCTTTGTCATTGTATCGTATCCTTTTATTAATATCAATATATAAAAATAAGTGAGTTACATTCCAGATTTTAAGATAAAAATTAAATAGAATGAGCCGAGTAAATCTCAGCATGTTTGAAGCTGACTTGTCAGCAAGTTGGCTGAATTTACAGCGAATTCTTAATTTTTATCTGTTAAGAAATCTGGCTAGTAACGAACTATTTTTCTATATACTAAGTATTCCAATCCATCATTACAAATTTCTTTTTTTTCATCATATTTAAAACCTAAATTTTCAAAAATCTTTTTTGAAGCAATATTTTCTTCTAATATATATGCTTGAAGGCATTTTATATTTTTATTATCACTTAAAAATTTATTTATACTTTCAGATAAAATTTCTTGTGAATACCCTTTATTTCTAAAATCTTTGTTTAAATAGATATTAACTTTTACAATATCTCTTAAAATTTCATAGCTTGTCATTGCCACAAAGTTATTTTCTTCATCTTCAAATATATAAATTGAGTAATCAAAAGAAGATATATGAGTTTTATACCATTCATTATGATTTTTATGTATTTTTTGTTGTTGTTTCCTATTTTTGAAATATTTATTTACAAAATCAAAATGTAAATTTTTGTAAATAATCTCAATATCATCTTCCCTCATATTTCTTATTTTGAACTTGGACAAGAATACCACACTACCTCTATTCCTCATAATGACCTTTACAAGCAATTATCCATATAAACCCGTCTACAATTCTATAAACTAGTCTATTTTTTTCATCAATTCTCCTACTATATGCATTTTCATTTTTTAATACTTCTGGCTTGCCTATCCCATTTAAAGCTCCATTTCTTTCAATATCTTTGACTAATTCATTTATCTTCTTTAAAGTTTTTTTATCTTGAGTTTGCCAATATAGGTAATCTTGCCAAGCCCTATGTGTCCATACTAAATTATTCATCATCAACCTCTATTAAATCATGGATTTCTCCTTTTTCTGCCTCTAATTCAGCTATTCCTTCTCTTATTTTTGTCATATATTCAAGATTTCTCATAGCTTTTAAAAACTCATTATATTTATCAAGACTTAATAGAACAACATTTCTTTCATTTTTTCTTGTTATAATAATATCTTCATCATTATCAACTGCCTTATCAAAATAGCTTTTTAAATTGGTTCTCAAAGTTGTATAATTAATTGCTAGCATATTTTACCTCCTTGCATTACTTATTTAAGTACTTATATAATAACATATTTATTTATTGATATCAATTAAAAAAGAAAACAAAAAAACACCATTAACTGTAATTAGTGATGTTTTTATCTTTAATATTCTTATTTTTTTATAATATTGTAAAATTTCTTTTTACCTAATTTTAAAAGTCCCAAAGTATTATCATTTAAAGTGAACTTAACATCTTTAATTTTTTCATCATTTAAAGACATTCCATTTTGTTCTATAAGTCTTCTTCCTTCACTTTTAGTCTTTAAAATCTTTTTTTCAACTAAAACATCTAATAATTCTTTTGAAAAGTCTTCATCTGTTACTTCTATTTTTGGTGCATTATCTAAATTATTTCCACTTCCAAATAATGCTTCTGTTGCTTCCTTAGCCTTTGTTGCTTCTTCTTCTCCATGGATAATTTTAGTTACTTCATAAGCTAGAACTTTTTTAGCTTCATTTATTTCAGCATCTTTCAATGTTCCAAGTCTTCTAACTTCGTCCATAGGCAAGAAAGTTAAAAGTGCTAGACACTTTTCAACATCTTGGTCATCTATATTTCTCCAATATTGATAAAACTCATAAGGAGTAGTTTTTTTAGGGTCTAACCATAATGCTCCTTTTGCAGTTTTTCCCATCTTCTTTCCTTCACTATTAGTTAGTAAAGTACAAGTCATAGCATAAGCTGGCTTTCTATCTTTTCTTCTTAATAGTTCAACACCTGCTATCATATTTGACCATTGGTCATCTCCTCCTAATTGCATAGTACAATTATATTTATGATTTAAAACATAAAAATCATAAGCTTGCATTATCATATAGTTAAATTCTAAGAAAGACAAACCATTTTCCATTCTTGATTTATAACATTCTGCTGCAAGCATTCTGTTTACTGAAAAATGTTCTCCCACATCTCTTAAAAATTCAATATAGTTTAGATTTCTTAACCAATCTGCATTATTTGCAAGTATAGCTTTATCATCAGAAAAATCTATAAATTTTTGCATTTGTTTTTTTATACATTCAACATTATGGTCTATCATTTCAACAGTCATCATAGTTCTCATATCAGATCTACCACTTGGGTCACCTATCATTCCTGTTCCACCACCTGCTAAGGCTATTGGTCTATGTCCATGTTGTTGCATATGTGCCATAAACATCATTGCTATAAAATGCCCTACATGTAAACTATCTGCTGTTGGGTCAAAACCTATATAGAAAGTAACTTTTTCTTTTCCTAAAATTTCTCTAATTTCTTCTTCATGTGTAAGCTGTTTTAAATATCCTCTTTCTTTTAGTACATCATATACATTAGCCATTTTTTCCTCCAATTCCTCATACTATATAATATAAAAATAAGTGAATTACATTTTTCTTGAAAGCAACATTAAATAACTTTTACATAAAACTGCTGCGATGTCCATTATTGTTGAGTGAGCCTTTGTGGAGCTCACGAAACACTAATGGCTATCAAGCAGGTTGCACATAATACAAAAATTTTAAATAACTATATTTCAAGAAAAATTTATCTAATAATGCACTTTTTTTATATTTACCTTCCATCTTTTATAAAATAACAACAAATTCCAACTATCAAAGCTGGTACTAACCAAGGTAAACCTAAATTTACAAGTGGTAATGAATTATAGATATTTGTAAAAATTACTGGTATAGTGATACCAGTTACAGAAACTCCTTCATATAGTCCAATAAGTCCTGCTACTAATACAACTCCTTTAAATACATTAGCATTTTTAATACGGAAGAAATTTAAAATTATTAAGGCAATACTTATTGGATATAAAAATACCAAAACTGGAACTGATATAATAACTATTTTATTAACTCCAAACATTGCAAAAACAAAACCAATTATTGTTGTTATCACTACTAATTTTTCATAAGATATTTTTATAAGACTACTAAAATACTCTGCAACAGTGACTATTAACCCTATTGAAGTTGTAAGGCAAGCACCAGCAACACAGATAGCTAAAATTAAATATCCAATTTTTCCTAAAAGATTTATTGATATTTTTACAAGTAAATCTGTTTTTTCTGCTCCTGCAACTAGCTCCATTCCACCAAAACTTGCACCTATATAAGTAAGCCCAGCATAGACTATTGCAAGCCCTGTTGCTGCAATAAGTCCAACTTTCAATAAATATGAAAACTCTTGTTTAGAAGTAAGTTCAGTTTTTCCTCTTATAGCATTTAAAATAACTGTTGAGAATACAATTGCTGCTAAGGCATCCATTGTTTGATAACCTTCTGTGAAACCTTTTTTAAATGGTAATTCATAAATTCTTTCTGTAATTGGTAAATCATTAAAAAATATACCTTTAACTAATATTATAAATAGAACTATTAAAAGTATAGGTGTTAAAATTTTCCCTACTCTATCAACAACTTTTGATGATTTTAATGAGAATAACAATGCCAATAAGAAATAAATTCCTAAATAGATATATTTCCAAATTGAAGTTGTAAATCCTGCATGATAAAAAGTAACTTCATAAGCTGTTGCACCTGTTCTCGGCAGAGCCAAAAGAGGTCCTATTGATAAAATAAGTGCTATTCCATAAAACTTTGCAAATAAAGGTGAAACTTTATCCGAAAAACTATCCAAACTTTTCCCAGCATTAGCAGAAGCAATAATTCCCATAAGAGGAATTCCAACTCCTGTTAAGATAAAGGCAAATGAGGCTATTCCCCAACTACTACCTAACTGATAGCCTAACATAGGAGGGAATATTAAATTTCCTGCTCCAAATAACATTGCAAATAATGCAAATCCTGCTGTAACAACATCTATCATATTATACATTTTATTTTCCCTTTCTTTATAGTAATTATTAAAAAAATAATAAATTTGTTTATAAGATTACTGCGACATTCTATAATGTTAAAAGAGCCTTTGTGGAGTTCGAGAAACATTATAGCCTGTCAAGTAATCGGTATATATAATTAAAATTTATTTTTTTAATAATTCTTTCCACTCTTCTTCTTTAAAGCCATTTAAAACAAAATCTTTTGTAACTATCATAGGTCTTTTTACAAGTTTTCCATCTGTTGCTAATAATTTTAGCATTTCTTCTTCTGTCATAGTTGGCAATTTATCTTTTAAGTCCATTTCTTTATACAAAATACCACTTGTATTAAAAAATTTCTTTAATTCTTTTTTACTTTTTTTATAGAATTTTTTTAATTCTGCCTCAGTAGGATTATTTTTTACTATATCTCTTTCTGTAAATTCTACTGAATTTTCTTGAAGCCATTTCTTTGCTTTTTGACAAGTTGAACATTTTGGATAGCAAAAAAACACTGTATCTTTCATTTTTATTCCCCCTAATTTATTATTATATTAATTTAGAAATTATACCACAAGTACTTACAATTAACAATAAAAAAGACAACTATACGAATTTTAATTCCATATAATTGTCTTTACTAAAAATTTATTTTAATTTATTATTTTATAGATTTTGAATAAATAGCAGCATTTTCTCCTGCAATTTTTCCAAATATAGTGATATCTGCAACTGCATTTCCACCTATTCTATTTGCCCCATGTATTCCACCTGTAACTTCTCCTGCTGCATAAAGTCCTTTTATTGGTCTACCATTTTTACCAAGTACTTCTGCATTAGTGTTGATACGAACTCCACCCATAGTGTGATGAACTGCTGGTGAAACTTCTATTGCATAGTATTTAGTTCCAGTTAATTCTTTAGGTAAAGTTTTCTTATTAAATTCACTGTCAACTTTATTTTTTACAGCTTCATTATATTTATTTAATGTAGCTTCTAAAGTTTTTGCATCTGTTCCAATTTTAGCAGCTATTTCTTCAAGTGTTCCTTCAACTGCAAAACCTTTTTTAACATAACCATCAGCTGCTTTTAATTTTGTTCTTATATCTTCATCAAATATTAAGAAAGCTGATTTTCCTTTTTGACTTAATATAGCTTTAGAAACAACATCTCTTGTTTCAAGTTCATCTATAAATCTTTTACCATCTCTATTTACAAGGATAGCTCCTTCTCCTCTGACAGCTTCTGTTATCATATTAGTTTTATTATGTACAACAGTTGGGTGAGTTTGAATTTCTTTCATATCAACCAATGCTCCTCCAACTTTTTCAACCATAATAATTCCATCTCCAACTATTGCTGGATTATTAGTTGAACCAAAACCTTTTAATTTTGGATTATATTTTTCTACCATTTTAGCATTAGCTCCAAATCCGCCTGTTGCAACAATTACAGCTTTTGCTTTTATAGTATATTCTTTACCATCAACTTCTCTTACTTTTACTCCAACTATTTTATTTTTAGCTTTTACTAATGCTATTGCCTTAGTTCCTTTTCTTATATCTATTTTTTCACTTTCAGCAGTTTTTGAAAGTGCAGCCACTATATTAGGTCCTACTGCTGTTCCACCAGTTGGTCTATGAGTTCTCTTTGCACTTTGTCCACCTGTTGAAGTAAGTTCTGATAAATCTGCTCCTCTTTCTATCAACCAATCGACTATTGCACTTGAATTATTAGCTAAAACTTTTACTAACTCTTTATTATTCTTATTTTTTCCACCTTTTATTGTATCTTCATAAAAAAGTTCTGGACTATCTTTTATACCTAATTTTTCTTGTATTTTTGTTCCTGCTGCATTAAGTCCAGCTGTTGCATAGTTAGTGTTTCCACCTAAAAGCTCAGTTTTTTCAATTAAAATAACCTTAACTCCTTTTTCATGTGCGGCAATAGCAGAAGTTAATCCTGCTCCTCCAGCTCCAATTACAACTACATCAGCTTCTTTTAGTAATTCAACAGCTTTTGCATTTTGTCCTGTAACTGCTGTAAGAGTTATACCACTTTTTTTAACAGCTTCTTCAATAGCTTCCTTAGTTCCTTCACTTGTTATTGTTGCCCCAGAAATTCCATCAACATCTAAACTTTGAGTTGCTATAACTTTTTTAGCAATCTCTTGAATAGCAGGAGTTGCAAACTCTGATTCCTTTGCTCTTTTAACTTTTACATCAGTAATTTTACTATCTTTTATTTCTACATCTAGGACAATCCCATCTTTATCATATCCTAATCCTGTACCTTCATACATTTCAGCAGAAGCTCCTGTAAATAAAAGCATAAACATTAAAATCGTTAGTACAAACAATTTTCCAAAAAAAATTTTTTTCATAGTTTCCTCCATAATTATAATAGTTAGTACTTACTCTTATAATATTTCAAATATCATATTTTGTCAATGAATATTATTAATATTTATAGAAAAAAATGATGTTGATAAATTTTCTTCATCAACATCATTTACTGTATAATTTTTTTCTATTGTACTTGTTGTTCTGCTGCTGCTTTTAACAATTCAGCTCTTTCTTCATCTTCTTTTAGTATTCTTGCTCTTACTCTTTCTAATGCCTCATAAGCTTCTTTTTCTTCTTCTGGTGTCATTCTTGGAGCTGCTGTTTCAACAAAAACTTGATTTTGACTAGTATTTTCATTTGTTGTTTGTTCAGTTACTGTTTCAGTTTGAGCCTCCACTTGATTTTGAGCTTCTGCTATTTCTTGTTGAGCTTTTAGTTTTTCTTGTTCTTCTTTTTCTATTCTTGCTCTTACTCTTTCTAATGCCTCATAAGCTTCTTTTTCTTCTTCTGGAGTTAAATTTGTTGTAGTTATTCCAGCTACATTTTGATTTGAACTTTCAACAGAATTAGAATTTTCCACCATTTCTTGTTGTTTCTCTCTCTGTTCTCTTCTCTCTCTCATTTTATCAGCATCAGCTTCTGCATAAGCTAGTGATGATAAAAGCACTGAAAATAATAAAATACCAAATAATTTCTTTTTCATTTTCTGCCTCCTAAGT
>ERZ773090.436-NODE-436-length-23222-cov-9.36125_pt1 | contig 23222 bp, 14 predicted proteins | sample MGYA00580579_ERZ773090 | MGnify/ENA primary metagenome ERZ773090 (study PRJEB29015, sample SAMEA2738014) | human oral metagenome | biome: human oral; feature: human-associated habitat; material: dental | place: China | collected 2132 ... | reverse complement strand
CCAATAACATAAATTTTTTCTTCATACTTCCTCCTCTTAAATATGTAATATTTTTGCATAAATAAAAAAGATTAGGAAACAGAAGATGCCTAATCAGAATTTAATATTAATAATGGTAAGTCTCCTGACTTAGTTTCAGCCTACTTTTACACCTTCCCAGTTTCCCAGTGGTTGTTGTAATTTCGTCCACAATACAGTAGCATTTGCTGTGTGGGATTCGCACCCAACTTCCTTTATTAAGCCAATAAGCACCTATTTGTTTCTTATTATTATGATACTATATTAGAATATAATTGTCAAATAAAAAGTATTTACTTTAAAATAAAAACACTACCTTTTCTAATTAGTAGTGTTTTGTTTTTACTATTTTAATATTTTTTCAAGTAGAACCTTAGGGAAGTCATATTTACAATATGATTAAGCACTTTGCTCCTACACCTACAAGGATTTACCTGCTTATCGTAAATTATACCTTATTATAATGAAAATAGCAAATTTTTACAAAAATTAGATTGTAATGGTAATTAATGAGGAAACAGCAATAAATTATACCATATTACAAAAGGTCAGGACTCTCACATATACCTGACTTTTTGTATTTTTTATCTCTTTTTTTATTATTTATTTTTTATTTTCACCAACTAGATATATAAAAATATCACTATCTTCTAATGCTGTTGCAGATATATTTACATCCCCTGCAAAATTTAAAGCTTTTTTAGGCTCTGCTATATAAGTTTCTTTATCATTTAGATGAACTTCCATTTTTCCAGATACTACTGTAAAGAAAAGTCCTTTATATTGATGGGTATGTGGAGGAATTTTTTCTCCTTTTTTCATTTTTTTGTGAACAACTAAAACTCCATCTTTATTATAAACTTTTCCATACTCTTTAATTTCTGTCCCCAAAGTTTTATTTTCTACTTTATCAGTTTGTTCAGCAGAAAATGCAGTTACTCCTATACTTACACATAAAATTATAATTTTAATAAAATTTTTAAACTTCATAAAAATACCTCCTTAAATTTATTTACTAAAATTATAAACAATTAAGTTACTTTTGTCAATTTATCTTCTCTTGTTAATTTAGACACAAAAAACTGCACCTCCAATCTTGTGTCCAAGATTTTGGGTGCAGTTCATATTTTTATATTTTAGAATATTTTTTATTTAACAGCTATAACTCCAATTTCAACTTTTACATCTTTTGGTAATCTTGCAACTTCTACACAAGCTCTTGCAGGTTTAACTTCTCCTAAATATTTATCATAAACTCCATTTACCTTTGTAAAATCGTTCATATCTTTTATATAAACTGTTGCACTTACTACATCTTTAAAATCATATCCTGCTTCTTTTAAGATAGCTCCTATATTTTCCAAAGATTGTTTTGTTTGAGCTTCTACATCTTCTGAAACTAATGTCATTGTTGCTGGAACAAAAGGAATTTGTCCTGAAACATATAAAACTCCGTTTGCTTCAATAGCTTGTGAATAAGGTCCTAATGCAGCTGGTGCATTTTTTGTGTTAATAATTTTTTTCATTTTAAACATCTCCCTTTCAGTTTTATAAATTTATTTTTCTTAGCGTCTATATTGTAAATTTTTATCTTTAAAAAGTCAAGTTTGTTAAAAAAATTACATATTAAAATAATCTAACAACTCTTTTTTAACATCTTTTTTTAATTTAAAAATATATTTTACCATAGACTTTCCTTGACTGTCTTTTATCTCCTTTGCAGATAAAACTTTTTCAACATCTCCCAAATAATAAAAATTCTCTCCATTATTTTTCTTTACAAAGACATTAATTTCATAAAAATTTTCTGCAATCTTTCCCTCAATAGTTAATTTATTATCTTTTCTTAAATAACGACTTGATTTTGAAAACCAACTAAAAGTTTGACTATCATAAAATTGATTTGAATAATCTGCTCTTTCAGATAAATTGTCCATAGTGATGAAAATTAAAAGTTTTCTTTCATTTTCAAATGGAGTATAGCCACTTACTTGGAAACCATTGTTAAAATTCAAATTTAGATACCAAAATGCTTCTTGCTTTGTATATTCTCCAAAAAGTTTTACTGACTCTTTTACAAAATTATTATAATTTTTTTCTGCAAAAGCCAAATTATATTTTATTAAATCATCTATTAAAATTTTAAAATAAGAATTATTTTTATAAGAATTTTTAAAATTTTCATCTAAGTAATAATTTTCATCTTTTCTATATAATGCAGGCTCAAAAGATTTTGTCGTAGATAGTGTTATAAAAATTTCCTTAGATAGATGTTCAAAAGCATTTCTTATACTATTCTCTTGATTATTTAAAGAATACTTATCTTTTAATATTTTTACTGTTTCTATTATGTTTAATTTTTGTTTAATTAATATTTCTTTCAATATCAACATTTCGTGTATTCTCTTTGCAGGAGTAAAGAAAGTTGATAAAAATATCAAAAATTTCTTTTCAATATTATTTAAATTTCCCTCTCTATATTTAGGTGCTATATTCTTTAAAACCTCATCATAATCTTTCTTATATTTTAAAATCACAGTAGGAGATAGCATATTCTTTTCATAAAAATCATATAAATAAGGTATTCTTCCCAACTGTTTTTTCAATAATTTAAAATCTTCTTCTATAAGTTTTCTATTAGAAAAATTGGTTTTATTAATATTTTCAAAAATTCTTTCTTTTGAAATCTCATCAAAACTTATTGAACTTTCCCCAGCTAAAAAATCTGTGGCATTCATAAGAAATCTTTTCATAAAATCTTTATCATAGCTATTATTTTGAGAAATTGCTATTGGAATTAAAAAGTTTTTCTCATAGTTGCCAATAAAATCTAAAACTACTGTATAGGCTTTATTTTTATATTTTCTTAAACCTCTCCCTAATTGTTGAATATATACTATTACAGAAGTAGTAGGTCTCAAAAGTATCACTTGATTAACACAAGGTATGTCCACTCCCTCATTGAATATATCCACAGATACAATATATTCAATTTCTCCTTGCTCCAATTTCCTGATTGCTTCTTCCCTTTCATTATCAGAATTTTCAGAACTTAAAGCAATAGCTTTTATCCCTTGCTCTAAAAATTTTTCAACCAATATTTTAGCTTCTTCAACTTTTGAAACAAAAATTAAACAACTTAATCTCTCTCCACTATATGAATAGTACTTACTTTTCTCCAAAATATGTTTCACTCTTACATCAGAAGTAAGATTTTTTATTGAGGTCTTTTCATCTATACTCTTTCCATCAATTACAATATCAGAAATCCCAAAATAGTGAAAAGGACATAGTAATTCTTCTTTCATAGCATCTTGCAGGCGAATTTCATAGGCAACATTGTAATTAAATAATTGATATATATTAAAATCATCAGTCCTTTCAGGAGTTGCTGTTATTCCCAATAGAAACTTAGGTTTAAAATATTCAAAAATACTTTGGTAAGTCTTAGCTCCACCGTGATGAACTTCATCTATAATAATATAGTCAAAATAATCTTTTGGAAAAATATTCAAATTCTTTTCTTTATTTAAAGTTTGTACCATTGCAAAAACTACTTCATCTTTATCATTTATTTGAAAATTATTATCAAAAATCTCCATCTTTTTATTTTTTAAAATTCTTTTATAACTGATTTTTGACCTTTCCAAAATAACTTTTCTATGTGCTACAAAAAGAATTTTCTTCACCTTAGCTTGTTTTACATCAAAAGCTGACAGATAAGTTTTTCCAGTACCTGTTGCACTTATAAGCAGGGCTCTATTATTTTCTTTTCTTGTTTCTTCTAAATTTTTTAAAGCTTGTATTTGCATAGAATTGGGTTTTATTTCATCTAAATCTAAATTTTGATTATTTACTTCTATTAACTTTTTTAATTGCTCATATCTTTTTTGATAATTTTCTATATCTTCCTCTGTTAAAGTTTTTAAATTATCAAACTCTCTATTAAAAGTTTCTAAAACTGATTTAACAATTTTTCCATTTTCAAGAGAATTTATTTTTATATTCCATTCAAAATTTACAGTCAATGCACCCTGTGTTAAGTTACTACTTCCTACAATTAAAATCCAAATATTTCCCTTTCTAAAAAAATATGCCTTAGTATGATGTTTTCTATTAGTTGCAACTTTTAAATCTATATTTTTATATGATAATAATTTCTTTAAAGCTTTTGGCTCTGTGAAAGTCAAATAATCCCCTGTTAAAATTTTTCCTTTAATTCCTTTATTCTCTAAATTTTTTAATTCCTCCAAAAAAAGAGAAATACCTCCCATAGTAATGAAAGCAACAGAAATTATAAACTCATCACAATCCTCAAAATATTTTCTAAGTCTTGTAACAATTTTTTCTTCTCCATTAGCTATTAACTCATATTGATACTTCTCATCTGAATCTATATTAAAATCTATGCTACTTGTTTTCAATGCTTCTAATAAAATATTTTCCACTTTATACTCCCTAAAAGTTTTTCTTTTATTTTACCATAGTATTGACTTTTTATATAGAAATGATAGAATTATAAATATAAAAAAGTAGATTACTACGGCAATAGTAATCCACATAAAATTAAATAATTTATCTTTTAAAAATTAAATATAAAAGTTAAACTAACATTTTTAGATAAAAGTATTATAAAAAACACAAATATCATAAACAAGATTAATAATTTTTTCAACTTTTCTTCACCTCCTTTTACCGATGATAAAGAGAAGTAGAAACCAAAGCAATACATTATAACACTAATAATATAATATTGACAATTTAAAAATAAAATATTATAATTGTTTTAGATATAGAAGTATATCAACAAGATTAATAATTAAAAGCAAAGTAAAACACCATTAACGGCAATTAATGGTGTTTTTATTGTAAAATAAACCACTTGCTATGCGAGTGGTTCAAAAAAGCCAGAAGGTTATGATGCGATATTAGTTCTCCTTTGATATAATAAAGAAGGTCTGCCAAAACCAACTAAAATATCAAAGGAGGTCCCTATGGACAAAAATAGTTTAGCACATACAAAGTGGAATTGTAAATATCATATAGTATTTACACCAAAATATAGAAGACAAGCAATATATGGAAAGATAAAAAAAGATATAGGAGCAATATTAAGAAAACTTTGTGAATTTAAAGGAGTAGAAATAATAGAAGCAAGTGCATGTGTAGACCATATACATATGTTAGTGAGCATACCACCAAAGATAGCAGTGTCAACATTTATGGGATATTTAAAGGGAAAAAGTTCATTAATGATATTTGATAGGTATGCGAACTTAAAATATAAATATGGGAATAGAACTTTTTGGTGCAGAGGTTATTATGTAGATACAGTGGGAAGAAATAAGGAAAGGATAGCTCAATACATAAAGAACCAAATAGAAGAAGATAAAATAATGGATCAAATGACATTAAAAGAATATTTTGATCCTTTCAATGTTGAAAAGAAATAAAAACAAGAGCTATTTTAATAGCTGAATGGGGCTATACGCGAAAGGCAGACCAAATTGTAAGGCTTTAGCCTCAAGCTTGTAATAGTGCCTTTTAGGCATAGTGCAAACCCCCACTTGAAGTGGTGGTTTGTGATTTTATTAAATTAATATTTTATATTGTAATTCAATATTTTGTGATATAATAAAAAGAATTAATAAAAAGGAAGTGAAGAATGGAACAATTAGAAAAATTAAAAGAATTTAGAGAATTAGGGCTTAGTGAAAAGGTATTAAAGGTATTATCAAAAAAAGGATATGAATCTCCTACTCCTATACAAAGATTAACAATACCTGCTCTTTTAAAAAATGATAAAGACATAATAGGACAAGCACAAACTGGAACAGGTAAGACTGCTGCTTTTTCTTTACCAATAATAGAGAACTTTGAAAACTTAGAACATATACAAGCAATCGTTTTAACACCAACGAGAGAATTAGCTTTACAAGTTGCCGAAGAAATGAATAGTTTAAGTACAAGTAAAAAGATGAAAGTAATTCCTGTCTATGGTGGACAATCAATAGACATACAAAGAAAACTTATCAAAACTGGTGTAGATGTGGTTGTGGGTACACCTGGTAGAGTTATAGATTTAATTGAAAGAAAATTATTGAAATTAAATTCATTAAAATATTTCATTTTAGATGAAGCAGATGAAATGCTTAATATGGGATTTGTTGAAGATATAGAAAAAATATTAACTTTTACAAATGAAGATAAAAGAATGTTATTTTTCTCTGCAACTATGCCTGATGAAATTATGAAAGTCGCTAAAAATCATATGAAAGAATATGAAGTTTTAGCTGTTAAAAGTAGAGAACTTACAACAGATTTAACAGAACAAATATATTTTGAAGTAAATGAAAGAGATAAGTTTGAAGCACTATGTAGAATTATAGATTTAACAAAAGAATTTTATGGAATTATTTTTTGTAGAACAAAGACTGATGTAAATGAAATTGTTGGAAGATTAAATGACAGAGGTTATGATGCTGAAGGTCTACATGGAGATATAGGTCAAAATTATAGAGAAGTTACTTTAAAAAGATTTAAAACTAAGAAAATAAATATTCTTGTTGCAACAGATGTGGCTGCAAGAGGTATAGATATCAACGATTTAAGCCATGTTATAAACTATGCTATTCCACAAGAAGTTGAAAGTTATGTACATAGAATAGGTAGAACAGGGCGTGCTGGTAAAGAAGGTACTGCTATAACTTTTATAACCCCACAAGAGTATAGAAGACTTTTACAAATTCAAAAAGCAGTTAAAAAAGAAATTAAAAAAGAAAAATTACCTGATGTTAAAGATGTTATTCAAGCTAAAAAGTTTAGAATAATAGATGACATAGGACAAATTTTAATAGACAATGATTATGATAAATTTAAAAAATTAGCCAAAGACTTGCTTAAAATGGAAGATGCTGAAAATATTGTTGCCTCTTTATTAAAATTATCATATAGTGATGTTTTAGATGAAAGTAACTATAATGAAATTTCTCCTGTTAAAATGGAAGATACTGGTAAAACAAGGCTATTTATTGCTATGGGTAGAAAAGATGGCATGACACCTAAAAAATTGGTTGAATTTATTGTTAAAAAAGCAAAAGTAAAACAAAGCTATATTAAAAATGCAGAAGTCTATGAAGGTTTCTCTTTTGTTTCTGTACCTTTTAAAGAAGCAGAAATAATAGTTGAGGCTTTTGCACAAAGTAGAAAAGGAAAGAAACCATTAATAGAAAAAGCAAAGTCTAAGAAGTAAGTATAAATTTAATATAATAGTTTTCCTTGAAACCGAATTTCTATGTTTTTAATTTATTTCTGTGTCTGCTTGACAGCCATTAGTGTTTCAGTCGCTCCAAAATGCTCCTTCAACAATAATGGACGTCGCAGCAGACCTATTAAAAGTTGATTAACTTTTTCAAGGAAAACTAAATTTTATACTTTGCTTTTTCTATATAATGTAATGAAGTAGGAGGTTGACATGAAAAAATTATTTGCTATTATCTTTATAATATTTATAATTTTAGCAGGAACAACTGTCTATCAGTTTGTGAAAAAAGATAAATATAATTTAGTTTTAGAAATAGATAAAGACAAACCTTTAAAAGAATCCTTATCAGTTTTACCTGTTTCAAATAATCCTTTCTTTAAATTATATTTAAAATTTAGAAATGATGGAAAAGATATAAAAGCAGGTAACTATGAATTAAGAGGAAAATTCAATATGATAGAACTTGTTTCTATGCTTGAAAGTGGTAAATCTAAGGTATTCAAATTTACAATAATAGAAGGAAATACAGTTAAAAATGTTATAGATAAATTAGTTGCCAATGGAAAAGGAACCAGGGAAAATTTTGATAAAGCATTTAAAGAAATAGATTTTCCTTATCCAACTCCTGATAGTAATTTTGAAGGTTATCTATACCCTGAAACTTATTTTATACCAGAATCTTATGATGAAAAGGCAATAATTAATATATTTTTAAAAGAATTTTTAAAGAAATTCCCTGTGGAAAACTACCCAGATAAAGATGAATTTTATCAAAAATTAATAATGGCTTCTATACTTGAAAGAGAAGCAGCTGTTGAAAGTGAAAAGCCTATTATGGCATCAGTTTTCTATAATAGAATTGCTAAGAATATGACTTTATCAGCAGATTCTACTGTTAATTTTGTCTTTAATTATGAGAAGAAAAGAATATATTATAAAGATTTAGAAGTTGATTCTCCATATAACACATATAAAAATAAGGGATTACCTCCTGGACCTATATGTAATCCAACTGTTAGTTCTGTTGAGGCAGCTTATCACCCAGCAGATACTGAATATTTATTCTTTGTTACAAAAGGTGGGGGAGAACATTTTTTCAGTAAAACATATAAGGAGCATTTAGATTTTCAGAAAAATAAATGATTTTAAAAATAGCTCGTTACTAGCTAGATTAATAAATGTAGTAAAAAACAGTTCATTGCTAGCTAAATTTCTTAACGTTTAAAAATTGACGTTCACCACAAATTCAGCAAACTTGCCAACAAGTTGGCTTCAAACAAGCTGAAATTTGTTCGGCTCACTTGCTTCAATTTTTAAACTAAAATTTAGAATGCAAGTTCACTTGTTTTTTACTTACATTACAAAATTTTTTATGCTAATAATAACTATTGTTAGGTAAGAGGGATTATGGAATTATTTAGAGAAATATTAAAAGTTAATAAAAAATATAATCTAATAGAAATTAATGATATTATTGTGGTTGGGTTCTCTGGTGGACCTGACTCAGTTTTTTTAGTAGAAATGTTAAAAAAACTAAAAAATTTTATTAATTTTAAAATCTATTTAGTTCATATCAATCATCTTTTAAGGGGTAAAGATGCTGATTCTGATGAAAATTTTTCTTTTGAATATGCTAAGAAAAATAATTTAGAAATTTTTACTAAAAGAATTCCTGTTAAAGAAATAGCCAAAGAAGTAGGAAAAACTGTTGAAGAAGTTGGAAGAGAAGAAAGATATAAATTTTTTTCTGAAATATATAGAAAAGTTAGTGCAAATAAAATTGCAACAGCTCACAATAAAGATGACCAGATAGAAACTTTTCTATTCAGGCTTATAAGAGGAACTTCTCTACAAGGTTTAGAGGGGATAAAAATAAAAAATAACAATATTATAAGACCTATTTCTGAAATATATAAAAAAGATATACTTGAATACTTGAATAAAAATGAAATTCAATATAAAATAGACAAGACAAACTTTGAAAATGAGTTTACAAGAAACAGTATAAGATTAGATTTAATTCCTTTTATTGAAGAAAGATATAATATTAAATTTAAAGATAAGATTTTCTCTTTGATTGAAGAAATTAGAGAAAATAATCAAAATAATTCTTTAAATTTAAATGATTTTACTGACACAGAAAATAGAATAATTTTAGAAAAAATGAAAATTTTATCAAACTTTGACAAAAAAAATTTATTAACTTTATTCTTAAATCAAAAAAATATAGAAGTTAATAGAAACAAAATTGATGAGATTAACAGTCTAACTAAAAGTAATGGAACTAAAAAAATTGATTTAGACAAAACTTATATAATAGTTAAAAACTATACTCACCTGTATATTGAAGAGAAAAAAGAAGTTTCTACTATTAATAACTGTCTAATTCAACTAAAAATTCCAAGTGAACAGGTTTTTGACAACTTTAAAATCAGTGCTAATATAGTAGAAAACTTAGATATTCCAAAACAAAAAAATCAATATTTACTAGATGCACTATATAATGATATAATAGAAGTCAGATATAGAAAAGATGGAGATAGAATTTTTTTAGATGAAAGTCATTCTAAAAAGGTAAAAGAGGTTTTTATAGAACAAAAAATTCCTAAGGATATAAGAGATAGATTACCAATTTTTCTATATAATAATAAAATATTTTGGATTTATAATGTAAAAAAAGCTTATATTCCTAAAATAAATAAAAAGAAACTTATAAAAGTTTTAATCACAGTGGAGGAGGTAAAATGAACGATAATCAGTTTGAAAATGAAGATTTAAAAGACAAAGATGACTCTGATGGTCATGAGAAAGAAGAAAATAAAAAAGAAGAGCCAAAACAAGAAAATCAACAAGAACAAGATAGCCAAGATAAAGATAAAAAATCATCTGATGAAGATAAAAAACAAGATGATAAATACAATCCTTTTAATAATAAAAATAAAAGAGATGAGGAAAGAAGAAGAGTTGTTGGTAAAGCTATAAAAGTTAATTTTAACTTTAAAGGTTTATTAATGTTAATCTTTATAATAACTTTGGCAGTGGTTGTTCCAAATATAATGGATGAAAACAAAAATCAACAGGTAGTTGATGTAAGTTATTCAGATTTTATAAAAAATATTGAAAATAAAAAGATTGGTGTAGTTGAAGAAAAAGATGGTTATGTCTATGGTTATAAAGCAAGTGAAGTAAAATATCTTGAAACTAAATCAAATAGTATAAAATCTAAATTAGGTTTTGATGGTAAAAAAGAAGTTCAAGGACTTAAAGCTAGACTTATAACAAATAGATTAGGTGAAGATGCTAACTTAATGGCTGTTATTAATAACAATGCTGCTATTATTCAATCTGTTGATCCACCTGAACCATCATTGTTCCTTAGTATAGTATTAGCATTCTTACCTTATATCATAATGATAGGCTTCTTAGTATTTATGCTAAATAGAATGAATAGAGGTGGAAGTGGTGGTGGACCACAGATATTTAATATGGGTAAATCAAGAGCAAAAGAGAATGGAGAAAATATTTCTAATGTAACTTTTGCTGATGTTGCTGGTATTGATGAAGCTAAACAAGAATTAAAAGAAGTTGTTGATTTCTTAAAAGAACCTGAAAAATTTAGAAAAATTGGTGCAAAAATTCCTAAGGGTGTTCTTCTTTTAGGTGAACCTGGAACAGGTAAAACTCTACTTGCAAAAGCAGTTGCTGGAGAAGCAAAAGTTCCATTTTTTAGTATGTCTGGTTCTGAATTTGTTGAAATGTTTGTTGGAGTTGGAGCTTCAAGAGTTAGAGATTTATTTAACAAAGCAAGAAAAAATGCACCTTGTATAGTATTTATAGATGAAATAGATGCTGTTGGTAGAAAAAGAGGAACTGGACAAGGTGGAGGAAATGATGAAAGAGAACAAACTCTAAATCAACTTCTTGTAGAAATGGATGGATTTGGCACTGATGAAACTATAATAGTTTTGGCTGCAACAAACAGAGCTGATGTATTAGATAGAGCTTTAAGAAGACCTGGAAGATTTGACAGACAGGTTGTTGTTGATATGCCTGATATAAAAGGTAGAGAAGAAATATTAAAGGTTCATGCCAAAGGTAAAAAATTTGCTCCTGATGTAGATTTTAAAATTATTGCTAAGAAAACAGCAGGAATGGCAGGTGCAGATTTAGCTAATATTTTAAATGAAGGTGCTATACTTGCTGCAAGAGCAGGAAGAACTGAGATAACTATGGCTGATTTAGAAGAAGCTTCTGAAAAAGTTGAAATGGGACCTGAAAAAAGATCAAAAGTTGTTCCAGAAAAAGAAAAGAGAATAGTTGCTTATCATGAATCTGGACATGCTATTGTAAATTTTGTATTAGGTAGTGAAACAAAGGTTCATAAAATAACTATGATACCAAGAGGACAAGCTGGTGGATATACTTTATCACTTCCTGCTGAACAAAAAATAGTTTATTCTAAAAAATATTTTATGGATGAAATTGCTATATTCTTTGGTGGAAGAGCAGCAGAAGAAATAATATTTGGTAAGGATAACATAACTTCTGGTGCAAGTAATGACATTCAAGTTGCAACTAGCTATGCTCAACAAATGGTTACTAAATTAGGTATGAGTGAAAAATTTGGACCTATTTTACTAGATGGAACAAGAGAAGGAGATATGTTTCAAAGTAAATATTATTCTGAACAAACTGGAAAAGAAATTGATGATGAAATTAGAAGCATAATCAATGAAAGGTACCAAAAAGCTTTAAGTATCTTAAATGAAAATAGAAGTAAATTAGAAGAAGTTACAAGAATATTATTAGAAAAAGAAACTATTATGGGACCTGAATTTGAAGCCATAATGAAAAATGAGAATATTTAATAATTGTTGACAGTTTTAAATATTTTTGCTAGAATAGTCAAGTAATTTAAGCTCAGTTTTACAACTAGCCAATGTATTACTTAGCTTAGATATTAAATATTAGGAGGAATAAAATGAGAACAAAGGCAGAAATTATTAAAGAATTTGGAAAATCAGAAGCAGATACTGGATCAACTGAGGTTCAAATAGCTCTACTTACTGAAAAAATTAATCACTTAACTGAACACCTAAGAGTGCATAAGAAAGACTTCCATTCAAGATTAGGATTACTTAAAATGGTTGGGCAAAGAAAAAGATTACTTGCTTACCTAACTAAGAAGGATCTTGAAGGATACAGAGCTTTAATTGCTAAATTAGGAATAAGAAAGTAAGAAAATATTAATAAGGGGGATACATTTTATCCCTCTTTATTTTTGTTTATTAAATAAGAAAATGTATAAAACAAGTGAGTTACATTCCAGATTTTAAGATAAAAATTAAATAGAATGAGCCGAGTAAATCTCAGCATGTTTGAAGCTGACTTGTCAGCAAGTTGGCTGAATTTACAGCGAATTCTTAATTTTTATCTGTTAAGAAATCTGGCTAGTAACGAACTGTTTTTCTATATTGAGCTAATTAGAGGGTGGGATTATGAAAAAATTTCTTGTATTTATAATATTTTTATTATGTTCTATTATTACTTTTTCAAATAAAGTTATAACTGAAAAAAATGAAACAAAAGAGGAATATTTAACTGGAAAAATTATTGCTCTTATTTCTGAAGAAAACTCTGATGAAGAAGGTGTAGCAAAATTACAAAAATATAATGTAAAACTTTTAGAAGGCGATGATAAAGGAGAAGTTGTAGAAATTGACTTACCTATATATAAAGATAATGAATATAATATCAATGCCAAAGTGGGAGATAGAGTTGTAGTCTATAAAACATTTGATAACTATGGCAATGATGAAATGCAATTACAATATTATATCTCTGATGTGGATAAAAGAATAGAAATATATATAATGGGTATTGGCTTTATAGCTCTTGTTCTTTTAATTGCTAGAAAAAATGGTTTAAAAGCTCTGTTTGCATTGATAGTAACTATTGCTTTTATTATAAAAATATTTATACCAGCAATATATAATGGTTATTCACCTATACTTTTTGCTATAATAACTGCTATATTTTCATCACTAGTGACAATATATTTTACAGTAGGTATGAATAAAAAGTTTGTTATTGCCTTATTAGGAGTTACAGGTGGAGTTTTAATAGCTGGTATACTTTCATATATATTTACATATAGAATGCGTCTTAACGGTTTTCTAGACTCCGATCTTTTATCTTGTGCTTATCTTTTAAGAAAAATTAAGATAAAAGAGTTAATTCCAGCAGGAGTTATTATAGGAAGTTTAGGAGCTGTAATGGATGTAGCCGTTTCTATAACTTCATCTATCAATGAATTACATGAAGCCAATCCAAATATATCCAAAAAATCTATGTTTAAATCTGCTATAAATATTGGTAATGATATTATAGGAACTATGATTAACACCTTAATACTTGCCTATATTGCAAGCTCTATATTTACACTGTTACTTATCTATATACAAGCAAATGAATATCCACTTATTAGAATTTTAAATTTCCAAGATATTGCTGTTGAAATTATGAGATCTATCTGTGGAAGTATAGGAATTTTAATAGCAGTTCCTTTAACAGCATATATTGGAACTTTGATTTATAAGAAAAAATAATTTATAATGTAATAAATTAACTATATTAAAATTTTAATTAGGGAGGTATTTATGTTAAAAAAGTTCTTATTATTATGCTTTTTTATTTGTCTATCAATACCAACATTTTCACATTTTCAGTTGATTTATACACCTGATTTGGATATAAGTGGAAAATCAACAGTTTCATTTCAAATATTTTTTACAGAACATGTTGCAAATGGAGCAAAATCTAAAAATTTGAATATGGGAAAAGATGATAAGGGTGGTTTTCAACCTGTGGAAGAATTTTTTGTTGTACATAGAGGTAATAAAAATGATTTAAAATCTGTGCTTTCTCCTATAAAATTTGGTGTAAAAGGAAATCAAGGTTCTGGCTATAGATTTAATTTTGGAGCAAATGATAATGGAGATTGGATATTTGTACTTATTCCTTATCCTTACTTTGAAGAAAGAGAAGGTACTCATATGCAACAAATAACAAAGGTTATTACTAATAGAGGTGGAGAAGAAACTGATTGGAAAAATAGACTTATTGAAGGCTATCCAGAAATTATACCACTTACTAATCCTATAACTTGGAAAGATAATATGTTTAAAGGGCAAGTTGTTAATAATAATGGAAAACCAGCATCTGATATTAAAGTTGTAATTGAGTATTTGAATGCAGATATTGAAAATTCTCAATTTTCTGATACTTTAAAACAAGATAAAAAACTTACTATGACACTGTATACTGATGCAAATGGTTACTTTTCATTTACACCAGTACATACAGGTTACTGGGGAATAGCTGCTTTAAATGCTGGTGGAGAAAAATTTAAAAATAGTAGAGGACTATCACAGGATGCTGTTCTTTGGATTTATGCTGAATAATAAAAAACAAAAGAAGGTTGATCTTTCAACCTTCTTTTTTAGGGAAATAATAATCTATATAAACCTGCACTAGGGGTTAGTGCTATAATTTAGATTAGAATATAATTCTAACTCCTAATCCTCCTCTAATATTATGTCCTTTTGTATCATAACCAATGTTAGCAGTTCCTCCCAACATTTCTCCTTCAATTCCTATGCTAAAATCAGTTTTTATATTACCTTTTCTATCTTCTTTTTCTTTTGGTAAATTAAACCAATCTGCACTTGTATCAGCTACTTTTGCTTTATTATTAGCTTTTGCTACTTTTCCTAATTCATCTTCAAAAGCAGTTCCTAGCCTTGCTGTTATTATTTTTCCACTTAACATTGTATATTTATAATTAGCCTCAATTCCTAGTTCTGGTTTTACTGATATATAATGACTGCCTTTTACATCTAATTTTATTTCACCAGATTTTTCTTTAACCTTACCAACTTTCATATATTCAAGATTTATAGCTCCATAAGGTCTTAAAGATATAGTTTCAGTAAGTCTAAATTCCTTTCCTAGTTCGTTTTTCATTGCTACACCATAAGTATTGTATCTACCTCTAGCATTAAATATTTCATTAACAACTAAGAATTTTCTATGCATTTTATTATAACCATAAGAAATATCTCCTGATACTGTCCAGTTTAAACTATTATTATCATCAAATGGGATTGACTTAAATGCTCCTACCTTAACTTGCAACATTTCTTCTTTTGAACGACCTATATCTTTAAATTTATATGTATTGTGCACAAGACCTGTGTAATAACCAAAACTTTTTCCTAATTTGATATCTTCATTTTCATAAACATAAGCTACTCCGTAAGCATCATTTGTTGTGTTTATTACTCCTGCTGTATTAGTTTTATATTCCCCTCTTGCTCCAAAAGTTTTAACTTTATGAGATCTCTTAGAAGCTGTTGCCCAATCTTCTCTTAAATGAGTAAACTCTTTATCCAATATATCCCCAGTAGATTGAACTCTTTGATGAAGATTTGCATATTGATGTCCCATCATTTCATCAAATGCTTGTTTCAATAAAATTCCTTCATTGTTTCCAATACTATTTAATTTATTAAACAATTCTTTTTCTCTTGAACCAATTGCCTCAACACCATATCTTTGTTCCAATCCATCTGTAAAGTTATATGTATCCCTTGTTGTATTTTTATCACTTGCATACACTGTATAAGGAATTTTTGTCATATAAGCATTTTGTATTGTTTGGTCAGCCTTATTTTGTGTAACTGTTGCTTGCCAAGTCAATGAACCAGAATAGATTTCCCATTTACTAATTCCTTTTCTCATTGCTTCTTTTATCATCTTGTTATATGGTTCTATGATATCTTGACCTAATTGAATATACTTAGAATTTGTATATTTTGATGCTTCTACACCTATAATTAAATCAGCTGATTTTATTCCTGATCTCGCTAATGCTCCAAGATTTTCTATTGGTCTTGTTGGATTAATTCCAGATGAACTCATATAGATACCTATTGAAGAAGTAGGTATTCTACTAGGTGCATTATTAGGAAGTCTGTGTACTAAAGTAGGGTTTACCTTTTTACCATTTACAAATATATCTGCTATTGATTTATCATCTTTTCTAACTCTTATATCTACTCCACCAAGCTCTTTACTTGTATCAGCTTGATCCAATGTCTTTATTTGAGTAGGAGCATTTATAACAAATCTACCGTAGTTTCTTACAATTCCTCCACCAAAATTATAGATTCCTATTCCATTTTCTGCATTAATATTTATTGTTCCATAATTATGTATTGTCGCACCTGTTGTTACTGCCACACCAATTTGACCATTATTATTGCTTCCAACTGTTGTTATAGTTCCATAGTTATAACCTTCTGCACCATTTTCTAAGTACATTCCTATATTTCTTTTATTACCACTTAGTTCTATTCTTCCTCTATTTTCTGCAATAGAACCTCTACCTGTTGCATACATTCCTATACTATTTGCATGAGTGACAGATATAGTTCCATAGTTTACTATATGACCTATAGCCTTTTGAGTTACTCTATTACCATTAGTTAGAGTATATCCTGCTGCCATACCTATACCATATCTTTCATTTTTTGAATCTGATAAGTCAGATTTAGCAACATTTATTCTACTACCTGAGTGGTTAGTAACTGTTGGTATAGGTGGTGTTGTTCCCAATGTTGATAAAGAATAGCTATCATTCTTTGGATAATAAGCATACATTCCTATACTTCCTATACCATTTGAAAAATCAATATTTGCATGGTTATCAACTTTTCCAGCTGAATAGATACCATAGTTATTATCACCAGAAGATGCAATATTTGTTCTATTAGTTATTCTTCCACTAGAATCTGTTGAATACATGTACATTGAATTATTTCTTAAATTAACAGTTCCTGTACTATTGCTTTCAACTTTATTATTTTGACCTCTAATAGTAAAAACACTAGAATTATTACCTACATTTAATTTATCTGTATTACTTATAACATTTCCATTTTGACCAGCATAATAAACTGCTGTTGCTCCATTATTTCCAACAGTTATTTGAGAATTATTTTCTAAGTTAACTGTACCTCCTGTTGAATATATTCCAGTTCCTTCATCACCAGAGGTTACTTTGGTATTTGCCTTTAAATCAACATCTGTTCCATATAATCCAACTGATTTATTACCTGTACTTATTTCTCCAGAATTTTCTATTTTACCATTTTTAGAGTAAATTCCTATACTTGGATTTTTTGCATCTGCTGAATTACCAACTGATATTTTTCCTATATTAATAATATTTGAGCCTTCTGAATATATTCCAGTTGACTGATTTCCTAATAATGTTATATTACCAGAGTTTGTAAGTCCTTTATTTCCAGATGAATATATTCCAATATTCTTTATTGAATTTACTCCTCCACTTTCTATATTACCAGTATTATTCAATTTAGCATTTGTTACTGATATTCCAGTGCTATTTGTACCTAATTTTATATTAGCAGTATTTCTTACAATATCACTTATATTTTCTGCATAAATAGCAGTTGATCTTTCTCCTACTTCTATATTTCCAGAATTTTCTAGCTTTCTATCGCCTTTTGAATATATTCCAAGAGACTTTCCACCTAATAATTTTATTTTACCTTTATTTATAATATTTTTTGTACCAGTTCCTTCTGAATAGATAGCTGTCACATTTGTATTACTAGAACTAATATCTGTATTTTCTTTTAATGTTATATCTGAATTTTTAGCATAAATAAATGTTGAACCATCACTATTTATTGTTTTTTGATTTTCATAATTCAATGTACTATCTTCTGCATATAAATAAGTGTAACTATTATTATTAGAAGTTACTGTTAAATTATCAATAAAATTAGAATTAGAAGTCAAATTAGCATTTTTTAAATAATATGCAACTGAATTTTTTCCTGTTATATTTATATTTCCAGTATTTCCTTTAAAATATCCACCAGTCAAATCTCCTATTCTAAAAGCTACTGATTTATCTAAATTATATGTACCTCCTTCTATATCCACCTTAGACTTATCTACATCTACTCCTATACCATTTTTAACAGTTAGATTAGCTCTTGACTTTAAGTTTCCATTTCTTGTTAAAACACCTATGGCTGATGTTGCATTTACATTACCAGTTTGACTTAACTCAACTTTTGAATTTATAGCATTTATTCCTATACTGTTTTTTCCCACAGAAACACTTCCACTTGAAGTTAATTCTCCATTTTCAGTATATATACCTACACTTGATGTAGAGTTAGATAAATCTATATTTCCACTATGTGTTATAGTTGATGTTGCTTTACTATAATTTGCTTTATCATTTTTAGCATAGATTCCATAAACACCAGTTGAACCAGCTTTACCTCTTATTATACCTGTGTTTGTTATGTTTATATTTTTATTTTCTGATATTGCTGTTGAATTTCCTTTATCTTTTAAGTCATTTTCAGCATAAATACCTGTACTCTTTGTACCTACTTCTATAGTTCCAGTATTTTTAGCAACAGAACTGTCAGCTGCATACATTCCAACACTTTCTTCACCAGTTACAGATACATTTCCTTCATTAGTAACAACTCCAAAACTTGTTGCCAATCCTATAGATTTTTTACCTGTTAATGTGATATTTCCTTTATTCGAAACTTGTATATCGCTTGCTTTTGGTGCTGGAAGAGTAGACCCTCTTTCTCTTTTCATATTTGCTTGAAATATTGCAATTCTCTTATCAGTTCCAGATTTCATATTTATTCCAGACTTTACAGTTACCCAAGATGAAAGATACTCTAATCTATTATATGCTTCTGCTTTATCGTCTAAATTGACATCTCTATCTACCAATAACTTATTTCTAAGTGCAGATTCTATTTTATAATATGGTGATGAATTACTATTTATCTCAACTCTATTTCCATACTTGTTTAATCCATATACAGATAAAGCACTTAAAGATTGAGGTGATGTTACATTATCTATATTATCATTTTGAGTAACAAATAATGTAGAACCTTCTTCCATTGTCAAATAAAGTTTTTTTCCATTAGCACTAACTTTTCCATTTTTTTCAACATCTGTAAACATAGCATTTAAGAAATTAGCTTTATTATTTATATCACTTCCTCTTAAATAAAAAGCTGTTCCACCTTTTCCTACATTTCCAAGTACACTATTATTTAAACAAAAAGCTCCATCTGCCTTTTGTGTATTACCATTAAGACTGTAATTATAGAACATTAAAGCTCCATTTTTTGTTTCTAATAGAGGAGAATTTTGAAAATCCCCATTTCCATCTTCTCTATTTCTTCTTCCTAGTTCTATAACTGAATTATCAGCATAAAGGTTAATTCCTTTTTCAGCACTGATAATTCCACTCTTTATTTTAGTTGTGCTATTATTTCCTTTTGCATATACTCCAATAGTATTTTTCCCAGATACACTTATCCTAGGTGTCTTCCCAACTTCTGATCTCATCTCAAAATTTGAGTTATCATTGTATACACCTACTGAGCCTTCACCTTTTAAATCAATTTTCCCATAACCAGTATTTACACCAGTTGTTCCATTTTTCATTGCCATTCCAATAACATTTTTGGCAGTTGAATTATTTCCAGTTTCTATTATTCCTCTATTTACTATATAACCTTTTCCATAATTTTCCCATACTGGCCTCATTGATGCTGGGCTTGGTTCCTGTTCATATTGTTCAGATAACATTCCTATATTTTTATTTCCACCAGCAATTGTTATCTTCCCATTTTCAGTATTATCAGCTATAGTTTCTCCTTCTGATACCATTCCTATATTTTCTTCACCAGAAGATAATTTAATTTCCTTTTTATTATAGGCAATTGGTGTTTTATAACTATAGTAAGGAATATTTATATCTTCATCTGTATCATCACCCTGAGCAAAAGGTTTTGCAGAAGCAGCTTGGGCTTCTCCTCCTCCTTGTTCATCATATGCAGCTAGCTCTCCTTCAGTGACTCTCATTCCTATATTTTTTAAGCCTGAAACATCTATTAATCCTTCATTTGTAATATCATCATTTGCCATTAATTTTAAGAACATTCCTGTATTACCAGTTCCACCCTAACTTTTATTGTTCCTTTATTTTTTACATAGTCTTTATATGCTCTTACAAATGCTCTTCTTGGATCTTGATTATTTGCACTTCTATCTGAACCTCCTCCTTCACTATTTAAGTATAAACTTCTATCTTCTATAACTGCCATACCAGATGATAAAGAACTTTTTCTTCCATTACCTCCAGATACATTTATTATTCCACCTTCATCATTTCCAATAAATGTTCCAGCAGGTGCATTAGCTTCCTTATTTTTAATTCTTGAAGATATTTTTATTCCATAGCTTTCTATCCCACCAATTGATATTATTCCTCTATTTTTTATATCAACTCGTATATCATATGAACGAGGGGCAAAAATTTGAATACCAATAGATTTATCTCCATTAAATTTTATTTTTCCATTTTTATTATTTATTAAAGAATATAATGAGCCATCTCTATCATCATTATTTTCATAAGTTAAAATCATTCCTACTTTATAGCCTGTATATCCACCAGGTTTTTTAATATTTCCGTTTTTGTCTACAATATCAGGAGTTCTTTTAATTTTTAATGTATCACCTACAGGATATTTTCTAGCAAAAGGTGGTAAAGTTAGTTCTTCTTCATAATCCTCACGATTAACTCTACCAACAACATTTCCATTTTCATCTATACCTTCAATAGTCTTTCCATCTTCATCCACTTTACCTACTTTAAGTCCTCCTAAATTTGGAGTTTCTTTACTATTTTCTATTTCATCTGTTATTGTTCCATCATTTTCAACTGTTCTTCCCCCTGAACCTATTGTATCACTTTGTATTTCAAAACCTACAACAAGTGGTCCAGCTAAATTTATTCTCCCTTTATTCACTATTTTGGCATTAACAGCATTATCCATACTAGCAAATCTTGAACCACCTGTTAAAAATCTTCCAGTATTCCATTTTCTATTTTTTGATTCTTCATGTCTTTTTTGATCATCATTTAAGTTATTTATAGAATCTATTGTTTTATTAACTTCCTCTTTTATTGTAAGAGTTCCTCCACCTGTTGCACTTCCATCAGCTTTTCCATAATCAAAGTATACCTTTAAAATTGCTGAATCAAAACCATCTTTAATGTTCAATGCTTTGCTTGGACTTCCCCAAGCATATCTAGTAGCATAAGTTCCTAAGTCACTATTTCCTATTTCTTTATTTCCATTATGCTCATATGATTTTGCATTAGCCTTATCTCCTTTAAGACCTCCTCCATCTTCATCTCCATCAAGTGCATTATTATTTTGCGTCATATGATTTCTAAAAGAACCTAATCTTATATTAAAAATTGGTGCTTTTTCTAACTCAACTTCTGGACTCTTTGGTGCCACTGGCTCAAACGGAGTCAAACTTAATGTTGGTGGTGTTGGTGCTTCTGGGGCACTTGGGCTTTCTGGTAGTGTAACTACTGGTCTATTAACCACTGGTTTATCAGGGGCTTGTATTGTAATTAAATCTTTATTAACTTGTCTTGGTCTAATTGTTACACCTAACTCTATTTTTGAAATATCTTCTTGTCTTATTCTAGAATTTGCTAATCCATAAGAATCCTCATCTCCACCTCTTGATGAAGTTGTAGCCAAAGTCCGATTCTTTCCAACTGGCTTTGAAGTTTCAGCAAAGGTTTTTTGTGGAGTACTACTTCCTGCTGAAAATGTTGACAAAGAATGTGATACTGTTGATAAAGAAGAAGTATACATTTCATAATGTTTACTATCAGGGTGAATATATCTTAAAAATAAATCATCACTTCTTGTGAATACTCCTTCAAATGGATATTTTTCTTTTTTATCCCCTTTTCCTTCAAAAGTTCCTCTCCAATTATTATAAAAATAATTAGCCCCAAATTGCCATGAATTCCATGGAGATTTTACTACTTGATCTCCTTGTTCCATTAACTGAATTAATTCTAATTTCTCTCCTATTATCTTTTTATTATTTTCTTCTCTTGCACTTTTTATTTTTTCTTGTAAATTTCCTATTGAATTTCTTAGTGTATTTTTGTTAGAATTTATCTCTTCTGTTGTAGGAATTGTATTTGCTGTATTGCTTGCACCATTTATTTCTTGTGAAAATGCATTTCCACCTATCATTAAAAATAAAATTGCTAAACCTATTGAATATTTTATAGTTTTGTATCTTTTTGCTATTGAATGAAGACTTTGTTCCATTCTATCTAAATTATTATTCATTTTCTTTCCCCCTTATATTATTCTTTTACTTCTTCTTTTTTTACATCTATTATTCTACTTTCCTCTGTATTTTTTTCTCCTTTTGAACCTCTTTTTACTAACTTAAATTCAACTCTTCTGTTTTTTGCTCTTCCTTCTGTTGTCTTATTGTCTGCTACTGGTTCCTCTTCTCCTTTTGGTACTATTGCTACTATTCTGCTAGGATCTAAACCTAATTCAATTAATTTTACTTTCACTGCCTCTGCTCTTCTTTTTGATAGTCCCATATTATATTGATTGCTTGCTATGTAATCTGTATGACCTTCTATTGTTAATTCATAGTCGTTTTTCATTATAAATTCTTTTAGATTTGTTAACATTTCATCATATTGTGGCTTTACAAATGATTTATCAAAATCAAAATTCAATGCTCTGTCATCTAAGACTATTGTCATTTCTTCTGGTGGCTCTTCTTTCAATGCCTCCATTTTATTTATTTCTAATGCATTTATTCTTATGGAATTTGCTCTCATTCTTTTTGTAGTAAATGTTGACGAGTATGATAGTGATGAAAGTAATAGCAAGAATAACATTCCCAAAATTTCCAATACAGATAATTTTTTCATAATTTTCCTCCCATATTA